>MCND01000003.1_pt1 | contig 129794 bp, 120 predicted proteins | sample 778211 | NCBI WGS metagenome assembly MCND01 (sample SAMN04296812, study PRJNA304217) | bioreactor metagenome | isolation source: activated sludge enriched with benzalkonium chloride | place: Turkey: Istanbul urban wastewater treatment plant
TGGTAGAACGGCGGCTTCCCAAGCCTCAAGCGTGGGTTCGATTCCCATCACCCGCTCCAATTACGCTCCCCATCCAGCGCGTCGCTTTGGGAGGTCATTCCCATAGGCCAGGGCGAGCCGCCCTTGCGAATCAAAGATGGTCAAGCGGCAACGCCGTGGTGTACTTGAGTTCCTCCATCGCAAAACTCGAACTGACGTCAAACAGTTCAGCGACCTGGATGAGCTTCTTGTAGACGAAATCGAACCCGGCGATATCGGGCACCACCACCTTGAGAAGGTAGTCGGTGTCGCCGGTCATCCGATAGAACTCCATGACCTCCGGCATATCCTTGACGCCCAGCGAGAATTTCTCAAGCCAATTGAGGTCATGGCGATTCGTCTTTATCGAGACGAACACCGTCACGCCCAGCCCCGCCTTGTTGTTGTCCAACAGGCAAACCTGGCGGCGTATCAGGCCGGACGCCTGCAAGTGCTGAATCCGCTTCCAGCACGCGGTCGGGGACAGGTGGACCTGTTCCGCGATTTCATTGTTCGAGAGGCGCGCATCAGTCTGAAGCAACGCGAGGATGCAGCGATCTTTCTTGTCCATGGCTCACTCAACTTACCCTCCCTTTTGCGCGGCAGGCATATCCGGGATGCCGTTGCCGCCGCGCGGTTCGGAGGCCAAACCTGAGATCGATGTTATAGGCGGCCTTACCTCGGGGCGATACAATTCATCGAGCCAGACTTACAAGAAATTTTATATTTGAACCGGCAAGCCGGAGGCGCGATGCAAGAGGTGGACCTTACTCTCACCCAGACTTTCTTCCTCGTCGCACAGGAGGGCACGTATTCCGCCGCGGCGCGCCGGCTGAACATCACCTACCAGTCGGTGGCCAACCACATCCGGCGCCTCGAGCAGCGCGTCGGCGAGAAGCTGGTGGTGGCTGGGCGCGGCGCCAAGTCGATCAAGCTCACGCCGCGCGGCACCAGCCTTTACCGGCTGCTGGCGCCGGAATTCGATGTCATGCTGACGCGCCTGGGCAGCCTGATCGACAAGGAGCGGCCGGTCATCCGTATCGGAATGCCGCACGCGATCTTCTACTACCTGCTGCCGCCAGTGCTGACGAAGTTTCGGCGCATGTATCCCAACGTCGAGATCGTCGGCTACGAAAAGGACGTTTCGTTGCCGGAGCTGATCCGCAACGGCTCGCTGGATGTCTGTTTGAGCGAGCGCTATTTTGGCGACACCGTCATTCCGCAACGCGTTATCTGCCACTATCAGCCGGCGCTGGCGTTCCCGTCGAGCTGGCCCGCGCCAGCCGATGAAAAGGCGGTTCCGGAATGGGCGCTTGGACGGCCGCTGGTGACCTATGAACCCGGCCAGATGCTTCGCAATATCGCGCTGGACTATTTGTCGGTCGGCAACGAGCAGCCCAAGGTCGCGGTATCCACCTCGACCAGCATGAGCGTCAAGCGTTGCGTCGATGAAGGCCTGGGCTTCGCCTTGCTTCCTACCTGGTGCATCGACGAGTCGGATCGGCGCCTGAACTGCATCGCGCTGCCCAACGCGCCAAGGATTCCCATCTATTTCGGCGAAGCCATGTTCCTGAAATCGAATCCGTTCGTCCGTTCGCTGCACAAGCTTTGCCTGGAGATTTTTCCCACCACCATCGAAGAGCGCGCGGGCCGGTGGAGCTCCCACAACGCAAGCAGGCCGAAACGCGCGCGCTCCGCTGTCCGAAGCTAAGGCCTTTCATCCGTGCCGGGCCTGACCGGCATGGCCAGTCCGCCTGCGTCAGATTGTCAGGATTCGGCGGTGATTATTTTTCTCTTTTTGCCTCCGGAAGGGGTAAAAAATCGAAGAGTTTTCACCCGCTAACCTCATAGACTTGATCACGTCATCAGTGGTCACCGACTTCCCGTGGAAGCGTTGGCCGTGCATCCACGGAGATTGAAGTTCATGAGGCAAAGCACTCAACTCGTCAGCGCAGGCCGGCATCCGGAACGTTTTGGCGGCCTGGTGAATACCCCCATCTGCAGGGCGTCGACGATACTCGCGGGCAGCATGGCGGAATGGGAAGGCATGAAGCGCGCCCGCGCCGCGCAAGAGCCGGGCGCCACCACCTATGGCCGCTATGGAACCGCCACCGCCCACGCATTCGAGGAGGCCATGGCTGCCCTGGAAGGCGGGCACCGCTCCTTGGTCTTTCCATCGGGCCTGGCGGCCATCGCCACGGCGCTCACCGCATTGCTCAAGGCCGGCGACCATATCCTGGTGTCGTATAGCGCCTATTCTCCGACCCGCTCCTTCCTCGATCGCGTGCTCAGCCGTTTCGGGGTTGAGGTACAGGTCTACGACCCTGCTTGCGGCAAGCGCATCGAATCGCTCATGCAGCCCAATACGCGTGTCGTATTTGTGGAGTCACCGGGTTCCGAAACCCTCGAAATCCAGGATATTCCCGCCATCGCGGCGGCGGCGCACGCGCACGGCGCCTTCGTCGTCATGGACAACACCTGGGCCACGCCCTTGTTCTTCAAGGCTTTCGATCATGGCGTCGATGTGTCCATCCACGCCGCGACCAAGTACATCGTGGGCCATTCGGACGCCATGCTGGGCGTGGTGACCTGCAACGAAGCCACCTGGCCCAAGGTCAAGGAGACGACGCAGGAAATGGGCCAGACGGCCAGTCCCGACGATATCTTCCTGGCGCTACGCGGGCTGCGCACCATGGACGTGCGGCTGCAGAAGCATATGGCGTCGGGAATCCGCGTGGCTCAGTGGCTGGAGCAGCAAGCCGAGGTCGAGGCCGTGGTGCATCCAGCGCTGCCCTCGCACCCGGGCCATGCCATCTGGAAGCGCGATTTCAATGGGGCGAGCGGCCTTTTCACGGTAGTCCTGCGCGCAAGCGACGACGAATCAGTGGCCGCCTTTGTCGATACGTTGCATCATTTTGGAATCGGCGTGTCCTGGGGCGGATATGAAAGCCTGGCCATACCGTTCACTCCGGGTAGGCACCACGGCGATCGCTGGCCTCACAAGGGCAAGGCAGTACGCATGCATGTGGGGCTGGAAGACCCGGAAGACCTGATCGCCGACCTGAAGCAGGGCTTGGCTGCGATGGTCGCCTGCCAGCAGGCGCAGCAGCAAGATACCCGGAAAGAAGCCGCCCGCTCGGCTTGAGTCTTACCCATTCTTGATTTGGACATTACTGGAGATATACATGAGCAAGATGAAGATCACCGGGTCCTTCGTGGCCCTGATTACGCCCTTCAACAAGGACGGCAGCCCCGATTACGAAGCCTTCCGCGAGCTGCTGAAGTTCCAGGAAGACAACGGCACCAGCGCCGTGCTCATCATGGGCTCAACGGGCGAGGTTTCCATGCTGTCGCAAAAGGAGCGTCAGGACATCATCGTCGAAACCGCGAAGATGAAGACCGGCAAGATGAAGCTCTTCTATGGCTGCACCGGCAACAACACCGAGGCCACCATGGATTACCTGCGCTTTGCGCGGGCCAACGGCGCCGATGGCGCGATTCTGGCCGCGCCCGCCTACATCTGCGCCTCCGAATCGGACATCGAAAGCTATTTCCTCGAAATCGCCGATGCCACCGACCTGCCGCTGGGCATCTACAACAATCCGCCGCGCGTCAAGAGCGACCTGCACTGGGACCAGCTGCTGCGCATCTTCAAGCACCCGAATTACGTGGTCCACAAGGAATCCACCACGCGCGTGGGCCAGGTGGCGCAGGTGCTATACGGCGCGCCCGACGTATCCGTGATGTGCTGCGATTCGCCCAATCTGGGCCTGGTCGTGCCGACCATGAGCCTGGGCGGCCATGGCACGGCCAACATGACCGGCAACATTGCGCCGGCAGAGTTGACCGAGATTTCCCAGCCCTGGACGTCGCCCGAGGTCAGCGTCAGCTTCCGCGAGTCCTATTTGCGCAATCTGCAATTGCTGCACTACTCGTACTCGGCCATCAATCCCGTGGCCATCAAATCGCTGATGAAGGCCGTGGGCCTGCCGGCAGGCGAACTGCGCAAGCCGCTGCGCGCGCTGGAAGGAGAGCCCTTGCTCAAGGGCCTGCGCGCGGTCAAGGCGCTGGGCCTCGACAAGAAGTACGGCTGGAATTCGCTGCAGCTGAAGGCCGCCTGATCCGTTGCAGGACGAGTCCGGAAAGGACGTGCGTCGGAAGATTGTCCGCCTTGCGGCTTCCTGATGACGGAACTCCTTTCCGGCCATTTCATGGCATGGCTCGGGCTGCGCCTTTGCAATAGGAAACGCTATGGATTTGGGAATTCGAGGCCGCCATGCGCTGGTTTTTGGCGGCAGCAAGGGAATGGGCCGCGCCTGCGCCCATCAGTTGGCGAGCGAAGGCGTCAACGTGACCATCGCGGCGCGCACGGAAAGCACGCTGGCCAAGGCGGCAGATGAAATCACGGCGGCCACGGGAACCCGGGTCCGCTATGCGGTTGCCAATATCACCACGGATGAAGGGCGGGAGGCGGCGCTTGCGGCGTGCCCCGCGCCCGATATCCTGGTCAACAATGCGGACGGGGCGCCGCCCGGTGACTTTCGCCAATGGACCCAGTCCGACTGGCATGCAGCCCTTGATGCCATGGCTCTCGGGCCGATCGACATGATCCGGCGGGTCGTTGACGGCATGATGGAACGCCGCTTCGGCCGCATTGTGAATATCGTTTCACGCAGCGTCAAAACGCCGCAGCTTGAACTCGGCCTTTCCAATGGCGCGCGCTCCTGCTTGGTGGGTTTTGTTGCGGGCCTGGCCCGCCAGACGGTGCGGCACAACGTCACCATCAACAACCTGCTTCCGGGCGTCTTCGCCACCGATGCGCAGCGGCATCACATAGAAGGAATGCTGGAACCAGGCGGCAAGAGTTTCGAACAGCTGTGGACGGAGCGCGGATCCAACAATCCTGCCGGACGCTACGGCGAGCCCGAGGAATTGGGCGCGCTTTGCGCATATGTCTGCGCGGCCCAATCCGGCTATATATGCGGACAGAATATCTTAATAGACGGCGCCGCCTATCCAGGCACCTACTGATTCGCCTACGATCATCCCCGCTTTCCACACCCCCCTCTTTCATGGATTGCGGGCACGGGGAGGGGAGCGGTACTCGTTGCCCAACCATTTTCAATGAGATCGTTCGTCATGCGTAATACCCCTTTTCGTTCTCGCCGCTTTTGCATGAAAGGCATTGCGGCAGTTGTTGGCAGCTTGGCCGTGCTGGGCTCGGTACAGGCGCAATCGAAGTCGGACGCCTCCTATCCCAGCCGCCCGATTACCATCGTGGTGCCTCACCCTCCTGGCGGTTCCGTCGACGGCCTTGCGCGCATATTTGCCGTGAAGCTAGGCGAGGAACTGAAGCAATCGGTCATCATCGACAACAGGGCGGGCGCGTCGGGGATGGTGGGCGCGGGCGTGGTCGCGCGTGCGGCGCCAGATGGCTATACGCTGTACCTGAATGCCTCGATCCACAACATCAACCCGCTGCTCTATGGGAAGAAGATGACCTTCGATGCGGTGAAGGATTTCACCCCCATCAGTGGTCTGGCCCAGGGCGCATTGATTTTCAGCGTGAACAACGATGTCCCCGCGAAGACCGTGCAGGAATTCGTCGGCGCGGTGAAGGCAGCTCCCAACAAATACAATTTTGCAACCACGGGCTTTGGTTCGGCGGGGCACCTCGCCATCGCGCAGTTCGCCTATGAAGGCGGTCTTGCCGATCTGCAGATCCCGATCGTCCTCTACAAAGGCGGCGGCCCTGCCTTGACCGACTTGATCGGCGGGCAGGTTCACGCGCTGGCCGATCCGATGCTCTCCTCGCTGCCCATGGTCAAGTCAGGCAAGATACGTGCGCTGGCGGTAACCGGCGACAAGCGCAGCCCCTTGCTTCCGGACGTTCCGACGATGCGCGAGGCCGGGCTGAAGGATTTCGAGTTTTATTCCTGGTATGGCTTGTGGGCGCCCGCCAAGCTGCCGGAGCCGATACTCAAGACGCTGGAAGTCGCCACGCAGAAAATCATGACGTCCGCCAGCATGAAGGAGCAACTCGACAACCTCGGCTTTGAAAGCTCCTACAGGAACAGCGCGGACTTCGCGCAGTACATCCAGGCCGAGACGACCAAATACAACGCCATCATCAAGCAGGCCAATATCACCGCGGACTGAGGCCGCTTCCCCAGGAACCAGAGCGCCCCACCCAGGGGCGCTCTGCGCGTTCAGATAAGGCCGCATCCGGCCATCGGGCCTGAGGGCTATGCGGCGCGATCCAATTTGACGATTACCGGTACCTCCAGGGCCCGCACCAACGGCGTAGCTTGTTCCCAGCGCACCACCTCCACCAGTGCAGACTGGGCACTGCTTCCCTGAGTCAAGCGGGAAGTGCCCACGTCGATCGTCAACACGTTGGGGTTGCCGTGGATCTCCAGCTTCTCGTCGACAGCGTCAAACCATGCTCCCGTAGGCAGAGCCACCACGCCAGGCTTGAGGTCGGCGTCGATCACCGCGGTCGCAAGGCAGGCGCCACGGTCGTTGTAGACCTTGACGAGATCATGTTGGCCGATGCGCCGCGCTTGCGCATCCGACGGCGCGATGCGCAGCGCCTCCCGGCCATTGACCTTGAGGTCCACCGATGTCTTGCCGCCGTCCATTTGGGAATGGAGCTTGCCTGCGGGCTGCGGGGTGAGCAGATGCAGCGGCCACTGGGCCGCCTTGGGTGATCCAAGCCATTCGTCCGGCGCCAGCCAACTGGGGTGGGGCGGGCAATCGGCATAACCGAATCCGGCGATTTTTTCCGAATACAGCTCGATGCGCCCCGACGGGGTACGCAGCGGATTGGTTTCGGGGTCGCGACGGAACTCTTCGAACAGCACGAACGGTGTTTCTGGCTCGGGAATTTCCACGAACCCGCGGCTCCAGAAAGCATCGAAATCAGGGGCCGTATGGCCGCTGCCGCGCCATTCCTTGACCATGGATTCGTAGATATGCCGTACCCACTCCATCTCGCCCCGGCCTTCGGTAAAGGCATGTTCGTAGCCGCCCAGCGCGGCCAGTTCCCGGTATATGTCGAAGTCATTGCGGCTGGAGCCGATCGGCGCCAGGGCCTGATGCATGGCGAACACGTGGCGGTCGCGCGTCGAACCGCCGATGTCGTTTCTTTCCAGCGTGGTGGTGGCCGGCAGCACGATGTCCGAGCGTCGCGCCATGGGTGTCCACCAGATCTCGTGGGCGACTATTGTTTGCGGCCGGCTCCATGCGCGGCTGAATCGATTCAGGTCCTGCTGGTGGTGGAAGGGGTTGCCGCCGGCCCAGTACACCAACTTGATGTCCGGATAGGTACCTTCCCGCCCATTGAATTCGTAGCGCTGGCCAGGATGCAGCAGCATGTCGGTGATCCGGGCAACAGGAATCACCGAGCCGGTCGGATTGCGCCCTGATTCCATGGCGGGCCCTGCAATCTCCATGCGCGGGTTTCCGGCGCCATTCATGGACGCATGCCCAAACGCAAAGCCCCCGCCAGGCAGCCCGATATGCCCCAGCGCAGCGGCAAGCGCAATGCTTGCCCAATACGGCTGTTCACCGCGATGAGCGCGTTGCAATGACCATGCGCAAGTCAGCATCGTGCGAGTGTTGCGCGCCTGGCGCGCGAGCGCGCGGATCGTCTCGGCCGGGACATCGCAGATCGCCTCGGCCCATTCGGGCGTCTTGGGGGTTCCGTCCGCCTTGCCTGCCAGATAATCGCGCAAGGCCGGAAATCCTACGCAATGGACCTGGAGGAACTCCTCGTCGTGGACGCCATCGGCGATCAGCGTCTGAATCATTGCCAGCATCAAGGCGGCGTCGGTGTTGGGACGAATGGGAATCCAGCGCGCGCGCACGCCGGGAGGAACATCGCCCCGGGTTGGGCTTATGACCACAAGCTCCATGCCCGCTGCCACCGCCCGTTCGATCTGCCCGGGCACGGGATGGTCCCCGGCGCCGCCCGAGGTGATCTGCGTATTGCGCAACGGCATGCCGCCAAATGCGATCAGCAGCCGCGTATGGCTCGTGACGCTGTTCCAGTCCGTCACGCGGCCTGTCACCGGCGTATAGGTGCCGATCACATGGGGCAGCAGAAACTGCGCGGTGCCCCAGCTGTAGTTCCCCGCCTGATTCGTAAAGCCGCCGCCGGCGTTCAGGAAGCGGTGCGTCTGGGTGCGCGCATGGTGCAGCCGGCCTGCCGATGACCAGCCATATGAGCCGCCAAAAATGGCCTCGCTGCCATGCTCCGCCCTCACACGCTGGAGTTCCGAGTGGACTGCCGCAAGGGCTTCGTCCCAACTGACCTCTACATAGTCGTCACGTCCGCGCTCGCTCCCGTCGCACAGGTGCCGATCGCGCAGCCATCCCTTCCGAATGGCTGGCCGGTTCACCCGTAGCGGCGAGTGGACCATGGCAGGCATCGATTGCAGGATGCTCGAGGGAGCGCTGTCGTGGGCGAACGGCTCGCAATCGATCAGCCGGCCGCCTTGCGTGACCGCGGTGTATGCGCCCCAGTGAGAGAGCGAGGGGAAGCGGCGAATCTGTTCAGACATGATTTGACGAGGTTCTGGCCCAGGGTTCGCGCATTTCGAGGATCCGGACCGATTGCGAATATTCAACGCGCCATTCAATGCTAACAACACGGCAGGTGAATATTTTTCCCATTCACGCGGGTAGACATCAAAACAATGAAATAAATTTCACTCCGGCACCCTTTATCCTTGAATCCAGTCAGGCGGGGCACTGTCGGGCTGCACCTTCCGGCCACGCCGCGGATATCGCGATCGACCAAGACAACCATGCCCATGAAAGTTCTCATCCTAGGATCCGGCGTAGTCGGCGCCACAACGGCCTACTACCTCTGCCGCGAAGGCCACGACGTCGAAGTCGTGGAACGCCGCTCGGCGGCAGGAATGGAAACCAGCTTCGGCAATGCGGGCGGTTTGTGTCCGAGTTTTGCAGCGCCATGGGCGGCGCCGGGAATGCCGCTCAAGGTATTGAAGATGGCGTTGCAAGCCGATGCCCCTGTGCGCTTTTCGCTTTGGCCCGAATTTGAAAGGCTTCGTTGGACCCGGCGCTGGCTGATGGAATGCAATGCGCCGCGATTCCGCGTCAACAAGCTGCGCATGCAGCGCGTGGCCCACTATAGCCTTGCTTGCCTGAAACAGCTGATGGCCGAAACGCCGATCACGTTCGATTTTCATGCGGGCGGCGTGTTGCAGCTATTCCAGACCGAAGCGGAGTGCCGGTACGGCAATATTGCCGCCAGCGCACTGAAGGAATTCGGCATTCCCCACAGTGTGTTGAACGGGCGCGATGCGCTGGCAGTCGAGCCGGCCTTGCGAGACGCCACCGCCAAGATCGCGGGCGGCCTTCATTTACCGGCCGATGCCTCCGGCGATAGCCACATTTTCTGCCAGGCATTGGCCGCCTGGCTTCAGCGTGCAGGCGTGAAGTTCCGCTTCGACACCGAGGTGCGGCGATTGCTGCATGAGGGCGGGCGGGTGGTGGGTGCCGAGACCTCTGGCGGCGTACTGAAGGCCGATGCCACCGTTGTCGCCTTGGGCAACCAGGCTCCCGCATTGCTTGCGCCGCTGGGGATCGAGCTTCCCGTCTATCCGCTCAAAGGCTATTCCATTACCGCGCGGGTGACCAATGCCGATCAAGCGCCCAATATGTCGGTCATGGATGAACACAACAAGGTCATGATTTCACGACTGGGCAACAGAATCCGCGCGGCGGGCATGGCCGAACTGGTTGGCCACGACCTGTCATTGAAGGCGGGCCGCAAGGATGTGCTGGTCCGAGCGGTGCGTAGCCTGTTCCCAAACGGTATCGACTATGCCAACGCCACGTTCTGGGCGGGCCTGCGCCCCATGACGCCGGATGGTCCCCCCATTCTCGGAAGCTCGGGTTGGAACGGGCTGTTTCTCAATAGCGGGCATGGCTCGAACGGCTGGACCCAGGCTTGCGGAACGTCCCGGATCGTGGCGGATCTGGTATGTGGCCGCAAGCCCGAAATCGACCTCGAGGGGCTTACGATCGAGCGCTTTCGTAGCTAGGATGCCTATTTCACCCGGCAAACCTACAGGTGGAAATCGCCTGCGGCTTCCGGCTGATAAAGCACTTTCCTGATCCCGATCCGGCGGGTCCGGTCCGAAATCCGCCAGTCGACGGTGTCCCCTTCTTGATAGCCCAGGATGGCGGCGCCTACGTCGGAACATACGGAAAACTTTCCGGTACTGCTGTCGGCGTCTTCAGGGTAGACCAGGGCCACTTCCATTTCTTCGTCGTCCAGCTGCAGCAAGGCCCTGGAGTTCATCGTGACCACGTCCCGCGCTACCTGCTGCGGCTTGACGATGATGGCTCGCTCCAGCTCGTGCTCGAGCTCGACAATAGTCGGGCCTTGCTCGAGTTCGATCAGGCTCTTGAGCCGGGCCTTGTCGATTTCAGTGATGTAGATATCGGTGGAGTCGCCAACGGCGCCTTCGCGCAAGAGCCGGAGATAGCGCCCCGCAGTCATGGAAAACGACTTCAGTGTCGGCGTTTCGGCTTCAAGCAGAAAGCCGCTGCGCAGAAAGGTCTTCAGCGAGCGCGCGTTGTCCGGATGAATCTTGGCGATGAGCTTCTCGGCCCGCATGTCGAGGAAGGCCAGCTTCATGCCTTCGCGGATCGTGCTGGCGCCAAGGTTGCGGCCCCAGTTGTCGCAGTCTCCGATGACCAGGACGATCTCGCAGTCCGGGCCGCTCTTGACCAGGCGCACGAAACCGATGGGGACGTCGTGCCGGTCATAGGCCATGAAGAACCGGCCGCCTTGGTTGAACAGATGAGTCAGGATCGGCAGTTGCGTCCGATCGATGGCTTGCTCGATGAAGCGGGAGACATGGCGCGAATCGCTCAGATAGCAGGTAACGCGTTCATCTTCCAACCAATCCATCAGAGTCAGCGCATGTGCCCGAGTAATTTCCGGGCACAGCGAAATGAAAGGCTTGTTCATCTTCACCACACTCATTTGTAAAGGATGAAAGCCCTTCATGGCGACGGCCATGACGGTTCTTTCGGCAAACCGCGCATTTTAGGACGGAATGCGGATGGATGCTGGGCAGGCCCGGAAAGGACGCCGCGTGCCAGGCCGGGGAGGCGTGTCAGATCGGATGAACCCTGCGCCGGCGCATGATCCATTGCCAGGAATCCACATACAGTTTCGCCGACCCGGAAAAAGCGATCAGCATGGCTGCGCCGGAAAGCGTGGGCCATCGCTGCGCCCAGGGATGCTCGAACACCATGAAGACGAGTATGTGCCCCAGCGCGGCCATCAAGGGCGCGCCGATCATCCATCCCGCAAGAAACCAACGGTCGTAACGGGTAAAGACCTTCGCGAAGCTGAGGTGATAGGCTACGCGTGCGACGTAATAGGACAGTACCAGGGTCAGGAAAATGAGCGCGAGGCCGGCTAGCGTAAAGTCTTCCGACACGCGGACCTGGTACCAGCTTTGAAATATCGGGTCGCCGATTTGAAGCCACTGGATTACCGGCGGATCGTAGTGCACGATCGGGACTATCCCGACCCTGCGCGCAAGCCACCCCAATCCGTGGAAGCAGTACCAGGCAAAGACGATTGAAGCTGCTCCGCCGAGCAGCATGCGCAGCCGGTGGCTGGCCGCCGCGGAAATTCCCATAGTGTTCGAGTCCCTGAGTGTTCCACGCGCATTCCTGGCGATCCCAGCAGCCAGTCCCCCGCATGGCATGGGCCATGTATTCTTGCATGCCCATGCGACCGCCCCGAGTTTCGCCAGGGCGCAGGATATCTCCGCCCGCTACTCCTCGCTTCCATACTGTTCCATCTTCCATCGCGCCCGCGGCCCGCGCTGCGTGTACTCGCGCCGGTAATCCGCCGGCGTAACGCCGAACTTGCGCTTGAAGGCGCGGCGGAAGGCCGCGACGTCCTGATAGCCGCAGTCATTGGCTATGTCCTCCACCGAGCGCAGCGTCACCTCCAGCCACATCTGGCTTTTCCGCATCCGTACGTCAGTGAGGAATTCATGAGGCGTAATCGTCAGGTGCATCCGAAATAGGCGCGCCAGGGTCCTTTCGCTGACGGCCGCATGCTGCGCGGCGTCGCCTATCGTCACGGCTTCCTGCGCATGCGCCAGCAGCCACTGGACGGCCCGATATAGCGGGCTGTCGCGCGTGAGGCCGCTGACCTTGTCTATGGGCAGCGTCGAGGCGATGAACTGCCGCGCGGGATCGAAGACGAGCTTGTCGCGCGAGGCACCGGCCAGTCCGGCGATGCCTGCGCGGTCCATCAGCTCAAGCACGCAGTCATAGGCCAATGAAGGGGTGCCAGCCAGCAGGATGCGCTCGTCGGCCCAGACAATTGGATCGTTGGCGATGGCCAGGTCCGGATGGGTGCGCGCGAAACCTGATTGGTACGCCCATTGCACGGGCGCTTGCATCCTGTCCAGGACGCCCGCCGCCGCGACCAGCCAGACGCCGGTGCCGACCGCGCAGACATAGCGCTTATCCGCCACGGCGCCGCGGATTTCGCGCAGCACGGTTTCGTTGCTTGCGACGCAGGCGCGCAGCTGCGGCACCGAGACCGTTTCCAGCGGAGGCACGAAGATGGCGCGCTCCGTTGCCGAATCCGGCGCGCCCGGCGGCAGAAAGCACTGGTGTTCGGATGCGGAGTCCGTTCCCGCCGGCAGGGCCGCGCCCGCGCAGCGCCAAGTCACCACATGGCCGGACGCCTGCCCGCTGCGGCTGCGGGCAATACCGTTGGCGGTGCGGAAAGTATCGATCGCGGCATGGATGGGGCCATTCAGCCTGCCGGCTGGCAGCAGCAGGTCCACATGCAGAGGGTAGTTGTCTGGAGCGGCACCCATGATGTCTGTCTGGAGCGCGGTGTTTCCGCAGGAGATCGAACAAAATCAACACGCAGATATTAGATCAACCGATCCCTCCAAGGAGCTTTTCGTGCCTTATGCAACCGCACCCGACGACACCCGCATCTACTACGAAACCTATGGCGACGGCGCGCCCGTCCTGTTCATCCATGGCGGCGGCGGCAACACCATTTGCTGGTACCAGCAAGTGCCTTTCTTCGCCGGCAAATATAAGGTCATCGTGATGGACCTGCGGGGGTTCAAGAACTCTCCCTGCGCGCCGGAGGGCAACCATCCGCGTCATTACCCCGCGGACGTGCTGGCCATCCTGGACCAGGAAGGCATAGGCAAAGTAAACCTCGTGTGCCAGTCGCTGGGCGCATGGGCGGGCCTGCCGCTGGCCGTGAAGCAGCCGGAACGCGTCCAGACGCTGTTCATCAGCGGCTCGCCGACGCCAGCCTATTCGCCCGAGACCTGGGAGATCCTGCGCAAGGCCGGCAAGACCTTCGATGACGGCCGCCATGACCTGCGCAGCAAGAGCATCGGCTGGAATCGCAAGAACGTCGAAGCCCGGCCCGAGATGCTGCACCTGTACGGTTGCATCAAGGCGCTCAACCCGAAAGGCTTCCTGGCGCTGACCATGCAGGCCGACGACGTCAAGATCCATCCATCCGAACTCGCAGGCTACCGCGTGCCGACCCTGATGACGGGCGGCAGCCACGATGATTTCCTCACGCCGGAAAGCCACCATCTGGTCGCGGAGTTGCTGCCTGGCAGCCAGAAGTACACCTTCGAAGAATCCGGCCACTCGCCGTATTTCGAAACGGCGGACGAGTTCAACCGCGTGGTGCTTGAGTTCCTGGACGCGCACAACTGATTCCGGCTCCCGCAAGGAGGAGACAAAATGGCTGTCATCAAGAAAACACTGGGAATAGCGCTGGCGTGCGCCATGACGCTGAGCAGCGTCGTCGCCACGGCTCAAGCTTCCTACCCGAACCGGCCCATCCGCTGGATCGTTCCCTCTTCGGCGGGCGCTCCCATCGATGCCATTGGACGCAAGCTGGGCGAACTCATGTCCGCGCAGCTTGGCGCGCCCATCGTGATTGAAAACAAGCCCGGCGCGGCCGGAACCATCGGCGCTACCGAGGTGGCGCGCGCCAAGCCAGATGGCTACACCATGATGCTGAGCGTGGGTGATGCGCTCATTTCTTCGACCGTCACCATGAAGGTGCCCTATGACCCGCAGCGCGATTTCACGCTGATCAGCAAGATTGCTGCTTCCGGCCCGGTGCTCGTCGCGAACAAGTCCATGCAGGCCGCGGATCTGGCGGGCGCGGTCCAGCAGGCACGGACTGCGCAGATTCCCCTGGCTTATGGTTCATACGGCCCGGGCTCGTACCCGCAGCTGATCATGGAGAGCCTGGCCAGGCAGTCTTCAGTAAAGTTCATTGATGTCCCCTACAAGGGATCGCCGCCGGCCATGACGGATCTGTTGGGCGGCCAATTGGCGTTCACCTTCACCTCCACCAGCATTGCCGCGCCCATGATCGCGGACGGCAAGGTCAAGGCCATCGCCGTCATCGGCGACAAGCGTTCGGCGTTGCTGCCGGAAGTCCAGACCTTCGCCGAAGCGGGATACGACGCCTTCATATTCAAGAACAAGGCCTGGGTCGGCTTGAGCGGCCCCGCCGGCATGCCTGCGGACGTGGTACAGAAGCTTGCGGCGGCGGCCCGGCAGGTGGTGCGCGATCCGGAGTTCGGCAAGTATCTGGAGAACATCGGCTTCGATGCGATCGGCAATGCGCCGGAGGAATTCTTGCGGGAGTACCGGGAGGAGTATTCGGTGGTGCCCGGGCTCATCAAGGAACTTGGCAGCCTGGGTCAATGAAGGGCGGAAACGGGCGAGGTCAGGCGGGAGTAGTATTCGAGCTGGACGGGCTTATTCAGGCTCTTTCTTGTTCCAATTAGACAGCCTTAGCGAGAATGACGATGGAATCGCTTGTCGAGCGCCAGGCGCCGATTGATTTTGAAGTGGCCAATGCATTGATCGTGGCAACGCCGGAGTCATGGAGCATCGCGGAAATGGTGGTTCACCGGGATGATGATGCCTCCTATGAAAGGATGAGCATTTCAATTTCGAGCCCGGAAGGGCTTCGGGATCTCATCGGCCCGACGGAGGAAATCCAGGCGGGACTCTATAAGCTCTCCGGCCTGTACAGAGAGTTCGGGAAGACATGGGCCTCGGTCACGTATAGGGTGGAGCTGTTGCCTGACGGAAACTGGAAATACAACGCCAGATTCACGGATTGATCTGTGCCGGGAATGGCAAGGTCGGGCCTGATCCGGGCGCGGCTGCGGATATCGCTGATATTCATTCAATATCAAATCTAAAATTCTTAATATTAGACAGGCCTGTTAAGCACGCCTAAAGTCATCCGCTGGAACATATGGCCAGGACCGCCGCCTAGAGCGGCCGGCCATCCACCCAAAGGAGACTTCCATGCTGCACCGCAGACAGATGCTGACGGCCATGTTGGCCGTGGCAATGCTTGGCGCCGCCGGCCATCAGACCGTCGCGCTGGCCGAGACCTTCCCCTCCCGGCCGATCAAGTTCGTGGTGCCGTTCGGCCCCGGCAGCGGCACCGATACCTCGGCCCGCTATTTCGCCCGCCAGCTGCAGGAGCTGACCGGGCAGCCGGTGGTGGTGGAGAACAAGCCGGGCGCCAATGGCTTCATCGCGGTGAAGAACGTCCTGTCGGCGCCGGCGGATGGCTACACGGTCTTCATCGGCAGCAATTCGACGCTGGCGGTCAATGCGGCGCTGTTCAAGGCGCTGCCGTACGACCCGGTCAAGGATTTCGCGCCGTTGACCATGATGATGCGTTCGCCCGCCATGCTGGCCGTCAGTCCGCAGGCGCCGTACGGCACCCTGAAGGACTTGATCGCCTATGCCCAGGCCAATCCCGGCAAAGTGAATTTCGGAGCAGGGTCGGCCGGCTACCAGTTGATGGGCGAATTGCTGAACGACAGCGCCGGCCTGAAGACGGTGCATGTGCCGTTCAAGGGCGCCGGCGACGCCATCATGGCTGTGGCCGGCGGCACGGTGGACTACACGTTCGCCGAGGTGACCGCGGTGCAGGAACTGGCCAAGGACGGCCGCGTGAAGGTGGTGGCGGTGGCGTCGGACCAGCGTGTCGGGACTTCGCCCGACGTGCCGACCGCGACCGAAGCCGGCCTGCCCGGATTCGAAGCCTACACCTGGGTGGGCGCGATGGTCAGCGTCAAGACGCCGGCTGAACAGACCGCGCGCCTGGCCGAGCTGTTCACGCGCATTTCCAAGATGCCCGAAACCCGCGCCTTCTATGAACGCCTGGGCGCCACGCCGATGACGGGCGGGCCTGCGCAGATGCACGAATTCCAGCAGAAGGAAATCGCGCTGTGGCAACGCATCGTCAAGAAGGCGAACGTTCCCCAACAATGAAGAAAGAGGCGAGCATGACGTCGCAAGCCCTGCAGAATGTGAAGGTGCTCGATCTGTCGCGCGTGCTGGCCGGCCCCTGGGCCGCCCAGACGCTGGGCGACCTGGGCGCCGAAGTGATCAAGGTGGAGCGGCCGGGAACGGGCGACGATACGCGCGCCTGGGGACCACCCTACGTGACCGATCCGGTGGGGCAACCCACCGGCGAGTCCGCCTATTACATGTGCGCCAACCGCAACAAGCAGTCGGTCAGCATCGATTTCACCAAACCCGAAGGGCAGGAACTGGTGCGGCAGCTGGCGCAGCAATGCGACGTGCTGATCGAGAACTTCAAGACCGGCGGCCTGGCGCAATACGGGCTGGACTACGCGTCGCTGAGCGAGCTGAACCCCAGGCTGGTGTATTGCTCGGTCACGGGCTTTGGCCAGGACGGTCCGTATGCGCATCGCGCCGGCTACGACTTTCTGATCCAGGGCATGGGCGGCCTGATGAGCATCACGGGGCATCCCGACGGCGCGCCCGGCGGCGGTCCCATGAAAGTGGGCGTGGCGCTGACCGACATCCTGACGGGGTTGTATGCCAGCACTGCCATCCTGGCTGCATTGCAGGCGCGCGCGCACACCGGGCGCGGCCAGCATATCGATCTGGCCTTGCTTGACGTGGGCGTCGCCTGCCTGGGCAATCAGGCGATGAACTATCTGTATGGCCAGCAAACGCCGCGCCGCATGGGCAACGCGCATCCGAATACGCTTCCGTACCAGGACTTTCCGACGGCGGATGGGCACATGATCCTGGCCGTCGGCAACGATGGGCAATTCGCGCGGCTGTGCACCGCCATAGAACGGCCGCAATGGGCCGAGGACGAGCGCTTTGCGCGCAATGCGGCGCGGATCGCCCATCGCGAGGAGCTGATCGAAGGCTTGCGCGCCATCACCGTCACCCGCAGCACGCGCGACTGGGTCGCGCTGCTGGAGCAGCACGGCGTGCCTTGCGGACCCATCAACACCGTCGCGGACGTATTTGAGGATCCGCAGGTCCAGGCGCGCGGCCTGCGCATGAGCATGCAGCACCCGCAAGCGGGCGAGGTGCCGCTGGTCGCCAGCCCCATCCGCTTGTCGGATACGCCGGTGAGCTACCGCCACGCGCCGCCGCAGCTGGGCCAGCATACCGATGCCGTCCTGGCCCGCCTGCTGGGCTTGAGCGCGGATACCCTGCACACGCATCGAATCAATGGAGTCCTGGGATGAGCAGTCTGAATTCACTGGCATTGCCGCTGACGCGCATTCCTCCCGAAGACGAGGCCCTGCGCCCCGCCGTTCGCGCCTTCCTGCAGGAAGCAGTGCGTGATATGCCGGCGCATATCCGGGCGCGTTCCTGGGGCGGCTACGACACCACGTTCAGCCGCCGCGTGGGCGAGCGCGGCTGGATTGGCCTGACCTTGCCGCGCGAGTATGGCGGCGGCGGACGCAGCGCCTTCGCGCGCTATGTGTTGGTAGAGGAATTTCTCAATGCCGGCGCGCCGGTCGGGTCGCATTGGATTGCCGACCGGCAGAGCGCGCCGCTCATCCTCAAGTACGGCACTGAGGCCCAGAAGCGCTTCCACGTTCCCCGCATCTGTCGCGGCGAGTCCTTCTTCTGCATCGGCATGAGCGAGCCCAACTCGGGCTCGGACCTGGCCAGCGTGCGCACGCGCGCAGTGCCGAACGACCGCGGTTGGCTGCTCAACGGCCAGAAGATCTGGACCACCAATGCCCATCACTGCCAATACATGATTGCGCTGGTGCGCACTTCGGGCGGACCGGAGGACCGGCACAAGGGCCTGTCGCAAGTGATTGTCGACCTGTCCCTGCCCGGCGTGACGGTGCGCCCGATCGAGGATCTGTCGGGCGACAGCCACTTCTGCGAAGTGTTCTTCGACAACGTGCAGCTGGACGCCGACGCGCTGGTGGGTGACGAAGGGCAGGGCTGGGAACAGGTCACGGCCGAACTGGCGTTCGAGCGCAGCGGTCCGGAGCGGCTGTATTCCAGCATCGTGCTGTTCGATCAATGGCTGGACTATGCGCGCCTGCCCGCCAATCGCACGCCCTCGGCGCAGCGGCTGGCCGGCAAGGTGCTGGGCCAGCTGACGCCGCTGCGGGCCATGTCGGTGTCGGTGCAGGAGAAGCTGACGCGCGGCGCCAGCCCCATCGTGGAGGCGGCGCTGGTCAAGGAACTGGGCACCACGCTGGAGCAGATGATCCCGGCCTGGATCGCGGAAGACCTGTACTCGCGCGAGGCCGAGGACATCCCGGTGGAATTGCTGATGACCCTGAAATACGTGACCGAGGCGTCGCCCTCGTTTTCCCTGCGGGGTGGCACCCGCGAGATCCTGCGCGGCATGATCGCGCGCGGCCTGGGCTTGCGCTGAAGGAGCATGACATGAGCGACAACGATCTGTACGCCGATGCCGCGCGCCAGGTGCTGGCGGACCATTGCACGCCGCAGGCGGTGCGCGATATCGAAGCGGGCGGCGACGCCGCCGGCAGGCTCTGGCAACAGCTGGAGGAAACTGGTCTGGCCGACGCGCTGGTCGGCGAGGACGAGGGCGGCTCCGGGCTAAGTCTGGACCAAGTATTCGGCGTGCTGGAGCAATGCGGCGCCCACGCGCTGCCCTTGTTGCTGGGCGAGACCATGATCGCGCGCGCGCTGCTGCCGGTAGCGCAACGGCCGGCTGGCAGCATTGCTTTGGCGCGCGGCGTGCAACAGGCGGATGGCGCCTGGCATTGCGCGCTGGTGCGCGGCGGCGCGGTGGCTGACAGCGTGCTGGTGCAGACGGGCGATGCCTGGCGCCTGCTGGACGCCGCGCAGGCGCACAAGCAGCCCCAAGCGCTGGCATTGGACGCCGCCATGAGCTGGACGCCGGCCCAGGTCGCGGCTGCGTCGCTGGCGCCGATGGACGCAGTCATCGACGTCCGGACCTTGCAGGCCTGCGTGGTCGCGCCGCAGATGGCCGGCGCGCTGGGCAGCGTGTTGGAGCGCACCCTGCAATACGCCAATGAACGCCAGCAATTCGGCCGGCCCATCGGCAAGTTCCAGGCCATCCAGCATCAGCTGGCCGTCATGAGCGAACATGTCTGCGCCGCCCGCATGGCGGCGCAGCTGGGCTGCCATGCAGGCGGCGTGGCGCCGGACCGGCTGCGGGTAGCGGTCGCCAAGGCGCGCTGCAGCGAGGCGGCGCTGGTGGTGGCCGAGCTGGCGCACGCGGTGCACGGCGCCATCGGCTTTACGGAAGAATACGATCTGCAGCTCTACACGCGCCGCCTGCATGCCTGGCGCCAGACCGCGGGCAGCGAGGCCTACTGGCAGGACGTGGCCGGCGCAGCACTGTTCGCGCACGCAGGGCCGACCCTGGACCTGGTGCGCACGATTACCGATGTCCCGGCGTAAGCCCGGCTTTCAGGAGACACTTGCATGGCATTTCTGCAGATAGAGCGCGAGGGCGGCATTGTCGTCGCCACCATGAACCAGCCGGAGACGCGCAATGCGCTGACCGGCAACACCGCCATCGAAGAGATCGTGCAGCTATGCGCGGACATCCGCCAGGACGCGGGCGTGAAGGTGTTGATCCTGACCGCGGCCGGGCCGATCTTCAGTTCGGGCGGCAACGTCAAGGACATGCGCCGCTTTTTCGACGACGCGCTGACTCCCGAGCGCATCTGCGAAGAGTACCGGCAGGGCATCCAGCGCATTCCGCTTGCGCTGCATGGCCTGGACGTGCCCGTCATCTGCGCCGTCAACGGCCCGGCCATCGGGGCCGGCCTGGACATCGCCTGCATGTGCGACATCCGCATCGCCGCCGACACGGCGACGTTCGCCGAGAGCTTCGTGCGCGTGGGCATCGTGCCAGGGGATGGCGGCGCCTGGCTGCTGCCGCGCGCCGTGGGCATGGCCCGCGCCAGCGAAATGGCCTACACCGGCGAGGCCATCAGCGCGCAGGATGCGTTGGCTTGGGGCCTGGTCAGCCGCGTGGTTCCGGCGGCGGAACTGCTGCCGACCGCCAGGACGCTGGCCGCGAAGATCGCCGCCAATCCGGGCGGCGTCATGCGCATGACCAAGCGCCTGCTGCGCGAAGGCCAGCACAGCAGCCTGGCATCCTTGCTGGAGTTGTCGGCCAGTTATCAGGCGCTGGCTCACAAGACTGCAGAGCATCGCGAGGCTGTTACCGCGTTCATTGAAAAGCGCCCGCCGCGGTTTTGAAGGGCGGCGCTGCCGATGGCGCGACGCGTCGGCGGCGCCGCATCGGGCTTCGCGGCCTACTGCTTGTCCATATACGTCAGCGCGGACGCCACCAGCGCGCGCACGCCCACGCGCAGCGCGCTTTCGTCGATGGCGAATTCCGGCGAATGGTTGGGAGCGCCGCTTTTGTCGCCGAATGGCGAGGCATTGATGAACCAGAAGACCGAGGGCACCTTGCCGCTGACGCCATAGGCGCCGAAGTCCTCGCTGCCGGTGGATGGCGCCGGCATTTCAACCGCCTGGCCGGCGCCTGCCGCTGCCTGCCACGCAGGTACCAGACTGTGGGTCAGGGATTTGTCGTTGTCGACAACCTCGTAGCCGGTATATATGTCCACCTTGGATTTCAGGCCATAGGCCTGCGCAATATGCTCGGCGCGTGCGCGGATCGCCTCGTGCACGATGCGTTGGTTGTGCGATGAAAGCGAACGCACCGTGCCTGCCAGTTCGGCGCTTTCGGGCAGGATGTTGGGGCGCCGCCCACTTTGCAGCATGCCGATGGACAGCACGGTGACGCCGTCGGACTGGTCGACCTTGCTGCTGGTAATCCCCTGCAACGCCAACGTCAGTTCGGCCGCGGGTACCAGCGCCGGATTGGCGGTCCATGGCCGGCCGCCATGGCCACCCTTGCCATGCAGCGAGATCTCGAAGCGGTCGCCGCTGGCCATGGTGGGGCCGGCGCGGTAGGCGATGGAGCCGGACGGGGCGCCGGCGCTGATGTGCTGGCCGAATACCACGTCCACTTTGGGATTCTCCAGCACGCCTTGCGCGATCATGGCCTTGGCGCCGCTGGGCTCCTTGTCGGGCCCCCATTCCTCGGCGGGCTGGAACAGGAAGACGATGGTGCCGGGCAGTTCCTCGCGCATCGCCGACAAGGCCTTGGCCGCGCCCAGCAGCATTGCGACGTGAGTGTCGTGGCCGCAGGCGTGGGAAACCGAGACCTGCTCGCCGCGCCAGGTGGCCTTGACCTGCGAGCGGAACGGCAGATCGTTGCGCTCCTCGACGGGCAGGGCGTCCATGTCGGCGCGTAACGCCACGACAGGTCCCGGCTTGCCGCCCTTGAGCACGGCTTTGATGCCGGTGCGTGCCACGTCGGTCTCGATGGTGATGCCGGGCATGGCGCGCAGGGCATCGGCGATGTACTTCGCCGTTTCCGTCTCCTGGAACGACAGTTCTGGATGCTGGTGTATGTGGCGCCGCCATGCGATCACGTCGGGCTCGGTCTGGTCGGCCTGCTGCAATCCGTTCCGTAGCAGGCCGGCGCCGGAGGCGGCGACAGGCGTGGCCAGTGTCAAGCCGACAAGGGAGGCGAGAAGCCGGTTGGTTACGCTCATGCCTTGCTCCAATCAAGTGTTCGCCTCGGGCCCCCGGGGCATGGGTAAGGGTTGCTCAGCGCTGTGCGCAGGCCGCGATCGCGCGTGCGACGTACTCGATGTTGCTGTCCGTCAGGCCTGCAATGCACAGCCTGCCGGATTTCAGCAGATAGACGGCATGCTCGCGGCGCAGCGCTTCAACCTGCTGGGGGCTGAGCCGCATGTAGCTGAACAGCCCTTGCTGGCGCTCGATGTAGTTCCAGGCCTCGGGTTCGCCGGTCAGCAGCGCCAGCGCATGGGACAGGCGCGCGCGCAGGCCTACAAGCCGCACGCGCATCTGCTCCAACTCTTCGGCCCAGGCGTGGCGTAACTCGGGCTGGTTCAGGATCGTGGCGACGAGCGCGGCGCCGAACGTTGGAGGCGTGGAGTAATTGCCGCGGATCAGCGTCTTCACCTGGCCCAGCGCGCGGTCGGCGGCGAGTTTGTCGTGGCACACGATGTTCAGCGCGCCGCAGCGTTCGCCGTACAACGAGAAGTTTTTGGAGAATGAACTGGCGACCAGGCATTCCAGGCCGGCGCGCGCCATCATCCGGATGGGTTTGGCGTCGGCGTCCAGACCTTGGCCGAATCCTTGATAGGCCAGGTCGAAGAAGGGGATCAGGCCCTGGCGCGCAAACAGCTCGGTCAGCAGCTCCCACTGTTCTGAAGACAGGTCCACGCCGGTTGGGTTGTGACAGCTGGCGTGCAGCACCACGATGGAGCCGGCTGGCAGGGCTTGCAGAGCGGCCTGCATCTGCGTGAAACGCACGGTGGCGGCGGCAGGATCGTAGTACGGGTATTCATGCACTGTGAATCCCGCCTGGCGGAAGATCTGGCCGTGGTTCTCCCAGGTCGGATCGCTGACCCAGACCGCAGCGTCGGGGCAGGTGCGGCGCAGCAGGTCCGCGCCCAGCTTCAGGGCGCCGGTGCCGCCGACGCTCTGCACCGTCACCACCCGCTCTGGATCCGGGCCGTCCGCGCCCAGGACCAGGGATCTGGCGGCGTTGCGATACGGCGCCGATCCCGGAATGGGCAGGTAGGGGTGCGGCTTGCCCGCCTGCACGAGCATGTCGCGCGCCTGGCGCACGGCGCGCATCACAGGGATGCTGCCGTCCTCGGCAAAGTAGGTGCCGATGCTGAGGCTGACCTTGTGGGGAGCCGGATCGTTCTGGAAGGCTTCAACTAGCGCGAAGATCGCGTCGCCGGCCGCAGCGGGCAAGGGGGAGAAAAGGGACTGCATGGAGCTGCCTCGTGAGAAAGATGCGGCCGTGGCGGGCCAGGATGTCAGCGTGACGCTTGGATCTGCACCGCCAGCGTGCCGATGCCTTCGATCGTCGCGCTGATTTCGTCGCCGACATTGAGGAACGTGCCTTGCGGCGCGCCCACGCCGGCGGGCGTGCCGGTCAGCACCAGATCGCCGGGCTCCAGCGTCATGATGCGGCTCAGCGTCACCAGCTGCTCGCGGATGTCGAAGACCATGCCGCTGCTGCGGGCGTCCTGTTTGACTTGGCCGTTGACGCTCAGCTTCAGGCCCAGGTCCATGGGATCGCGAATGAACGCCGCGGGCACCAGCCTGGGTCCGAGCGGGCAACTGGTGTCGTGCGCCTTGCCGGCCACCCAATCCAGTTTGTAGAAAGTGTCCGGCGCTTTGTTGAGATCGCGGGCCGACATGTCCACGGCCACCGTATACGCCGCCACATGGTCGAGCGCGTCTTCCAGGCGCAGGTTCCTGGCTGTCTTGCCTATCACCAGCGCCAGTTCGATTTCCCAGTCCAGGCGCTGGCAGCCGATGGGCATGTGTACCGTTGCGCCCTCGCCGACCACGGCTTGGCGCGGCGGCTTGAAGAAGAAAAACAGGCGCTGCGCGGATTTGTCCGCGGCATTTGGCACATTCATTTCCGCCAGATGGTCATGGTAGTTGGCCCCCGCGCACAGCACCTTGCCGGGATACTGCAGCGGCGCCAGATGGCGGACCGGACTGGCGACTTCATGGCCCGCGAGCGCCGCGCGGCGGCCGGCCGCCAGTTCCAGCAGCGCCAGCGAGCTCGGCCAGTCCTCGAAGAGCTCCCGGACGGATGCGTCCAGCGCCGGAAGGTCCAGGATCCGCGCGCAAGCGGCCAGCGGATAGTGGCTGCCATCGATCTCCAGGCAGGCGACGGGACGGGACGCGACGTCGAGAGTGGTCAATGCAAACATGGGTATTGATCCGGTGAGATGGAAGAGAGGGGAGGGGCGTCGCTCAGTCGATCACGAAACCGGACTGGGCCACCGTATCGCGCCATTGGCCGAGCTGCTCGCGCGCCAGCGCATCGACGGCTTGGGGTGTGCCGCCGGCTGGCCGCATGCCTAGCTCGGCGATACGCTTGGCCACGTCAGGCAGGGCCAGGATCTCGTTCACCGCCGTGTTCAGCTTGTGGATGACCGGCTCCGGCGTGCCTGCCGGCGCATACAGCCCCGCCCAGCCCGAGGTCTCCAGTTCGCCCAGCCCCAGTTCGCGCATGGTCGGCGTTTGCGGCAGCGCCGGTTCACGCCGCGCGCTGAAAGTCGCCAGGACGCGCAACTTGCCTGCCTGCGCCAACGGGACCACTTCGCCGGCGTCCATCACGATGGCATTGATATGGCCGCCCAGCAGCGCGGTGACGGCGTCCTTGCCGCCCTTGAATGCGATGTGATCGAGCGGCGTATCCAGGCGCTTGGCCAAGGACACGCCCAGGAAATGCTGCAGGCTGCCGGTGCCGGATGTGCCGTAGAACGTCTTGCCCGGATTCTGCCTGGCCCAGGTCCGGAAATCGTCGAACGAAGCGATGGGGCTATCGGCTGCGACCGCCAGCACGATGTCCCAGCTCACCAACTGGGTCACCGGCTTGAGGTCGGTGAAGGGGTCGTAGCTGAGCTGGCGGAACAGGTGCGGGTAGAGGAAGATGGCCACGCCGGGGGCCACCAGCAGGCTGTTGCCGTCGGGCGCCGCGCCCTTTACCGCCTGGATGGCGATTCGCGTCTGTGCGCCAGGGCGGTTCTCCACCACTACCGGCCGCTCCAGATGGCTGGGAAGCTTCTCGGCCACGATCCTGGCTATGGTGTCGAACGAGCCGCCGGCTGGCAGGCCGACGACCAGCTTTGCCGGCTGTTGCGCATGGCCGCAGGCCGCCATGAACAGGCCGGCCAACGCCAGGTACTTGAGTCGGGTGATAAGGGAGGTCCCGCCAGGCATGGCTGTCTTCATCTTGTCTCCACGGTCTTTTTATCTGAGTTTGACCCTGGCCAGGATTGTAGATGCCTGGTGAAAACCGTCTAATGAAGATTAGTCATCGGGTGAAAACTGAAAGGAATGGCTGAATCCCGCAATGATGCTGTTGTTGGCGCCTAGGGACAGATGGGCTGGTCGCGGCGGGCGCCAGCGTTCCAGTCCACATCAAGCGCAGATATCGGCGAAACCTTTCGCGTCCCGTTGTCGATGCATACGAGGCCGGCCTTCCCCGTGGCGACCGCGCGCCCGCTCTGCTTCTCCGTCAGGTGAAACTCCAGATCGAAGCCGTACTTGTTGAAGTTGGCGGGTGCGATTTCGATACGCAATACTTCTCCGTGGTGGCTTTCGGACTTGTATTGAAGGGCAAGGTCCGCCACTACGAAATGATGTCCCTCGATGTCTCGTTCCTGATAGCCCAACGAGTTGATGAACCTGACCCTGGCCTCCGAGACCAGGGTGATCAGCTGGGCATGGTCGAGGTGTCCCCCGTAGTTGATGTGGCCGGCATAGATCTGGATCTCGGTGGCGTAGGGGTAGTGGCTTCTGGGTTCGAACAAGAGGCGTGGCACGAGAGGACGGCTAAAAGAGTGTGTATTGAGGCGATGAATCCCGCGCCCCGCCTATTGGGGCTAGCAGCGGCTGCTGTCAGTGGCGGAGTCAAGCCGCGCGATCAGGGCGGGCAGCTCTCGTTTAAGCACCTTGCCCATGGGGTTGCGTGGCAGTGATTCCAGGATAAACCAGTGCCTGGGGACTGCGTAGTCAGCCAGCCATTGGATGCAGTGCGCCTCCAGGCGCTCGGCATACAGCGCCGCGCCGGGCCGGAAGACGATGCAGGCTGCCGCTTCCTCGCCCAGCTTGGGATGGGGGAACGGGATCACCGCGACTTCCTGTATTTGCGGCAGGCGCTGCAGCGCATTTTCGATGGCGGCGGATGACACCTTCAGGCCGCCGCGATTGATCACGTCCTTGCTGCGGTCGACGAAGCGGAACAGTCCGTCCTTGTCCTGGACCACGATGTCGCCGGTGTGCAGCCAGCCGTCGCGAAAGGTGTTTGCGCTTTCCTGCGGGTTCTCGAAGTAGCCCTGGGCCATGCTGGGGCCGCGAAAGCAAAGTTCGCCTGGCTCGCCCGCCGGGACGGGCTGCCCGTTCTCGTCCACCGCGCGCAACTCGCAGTTGGGCATGGCGGCGCCGATCATTCCCGCCTTGGCGGGCAGCCAGTGCGGCGGCAGGCTCGCGCCCGCAGGTCCGCTTTCGGTCATGCCCCAGATCTGCATCTGGTCCGCCCAGGGCCAGGTCTGGGCTATGCGTTCGATGGCGGCCACGGGCATGGGCGCGCCGCCATAGGCGATCCGCCGCAGGCGTCCCAGGGCGTATGTTCCGCGTTCGCATTCGTCCAGCATGTACTGGATCACGGCGGGCACGCCATGGTAGACGGTGGATTGTTCGGATTCCGCCAGGCGCAGCCGGTCAGCGTTGCCGGGCAGATGCTCCAGGACGAAACCCGCGCCGTGCACCCAGGAGGACATGCATCCAAGATTCAGGCAGGAACTGGTGAAGAACGGAAAGGCGCCCTGGTAGAGGTCGCTGGTGCCCAGCCCGACCGCCTGGCCGACGGCGAATCCGGCGGCGATCATGCTTCGATGGCTGTGGATGACCGCCTTGGAGCGGGAGGTCGTGCCCGAAGTGAAGAGCAGGCATGCGGGCGAGTCCGGTTCCAGGCCGACGACCGCGGATAGACCGGCGTCCGTGCCGTGCAAAGGGTCTTGCCATGCGGTCGCGGCATCTGCGGGTGCGTCGACCTGCACTTGCCGGGCGCGCGTCAGGCGCTGCAAACGGGCGGCCGACGCCATGCCGCAAACCACCAGGGCGGGGTTCACCAAGTCCAGCGCGTGGACGAGATCGTCGTCGGCGGCGCGCGTGTTCATGGGCACGGCGACCGCGCCTATGGCGAAGCAGCCCAGCGCGGTCAGGACAGCTTCCCGCCCGGCATCGTTCGCCAGGTAAATGGCGACCCGGTCGCCGGAGCCGATGCCGACGGTGCGCAGCCAAACGCCCATCCGGCGCGAAAAAAGTGCCAGCTGCGCGTAGGTCAGGCGATCGCGGAAGCCCTGGATCGATTGCGCCGACAAGGCGACCCGATGGGGCTGTTGCCTGGCCCGCAGTTCAAGCAGCTGTCCCAGGGTCTTGCCGGAAAGGGCATCCCACGAAGGCGGGAGCGGATCATCGTGTGGCGCTTCGGATTCCATGGTTCTTGCCTCTGCTGCGGTTGGACGATGGGATCACGCCTGCGCGAGCAGGCGCGGCGCATCATGGCTTTCCTGCGTGGCGGCGCGGGCCTTGAGGACGTGCTTGAGCACCTTGCCGGTGGCGGTGCGCGGCAGATCGTCCACCACGAACATGCGCTCTGGAAATTTCTGGCGAGCCAGCCTGGCGTCTTCCAGATAGGCCAGAAGACCGGGAAAATCCAGTTCGCGTCCGGGCCGCAGGACCAGGTAGACGCAGGGTGTTTCGCCCATCCTGGCGTGGGGAAACGCGACTACCGCGGCCTCCTGGATGGCAGGATGCTGATGCAGGAGATCTTCGATCTCCTTGGGGCTGATATTCTCGCCGCCGCGGATGATCAGATCTTTCTTACGGCCGGTTACGGTGATGTAGCCGTTCTCATCGATGTAGCCCAGATCGCCGGTGTGGAAATAGCCGTCCGCATCGAAGGCCTCTTCGGTATCGCTCGGGTCGGTATAGCCCAGCATCACTTCCGGTCCTCGGGCCGTGACTTCGCCGGCCAGGCCAAGCGCGAGCGGCGCGCCGTTCTCCGGGTCCACGATGCGGACCTCGTGGTTGAAAATCAGGCCGTCGGTCGTGGCGCCCCTTTCCGCCGGGTCGCCTTCGGCGATACCGAGCGAAATGGTGGGCGCCTCGCTGCTTCCGTAGATGCGGAAGGTCTTGCAGTTCGGCAGTACGGCATTGGCGCGTTTGACGACCTCGGGTGGCACAGGGGCGCCGCCGCTGCCATAGAGCCGCAAGGAGGGCAGCTGGATGCCGCGCCGGTCGACTTCGGCCACCAGCTCGACCAGGAAGGGCGTCGCGCCTATGCTGAACGACGCTTGGTGCCGCTGGATCGCGTCCAGCGCGGCGCTCGCCTCCCAGCGCTCCATCAGCACGGCTTTGGTTCCCTGCAGGAAGGGCAACTCCAGCGCATACAGATAGCCCGTGATATGGGTAACCGGAGACGGCATGAGCAATACATCGTCCCTGGACAACCCCCAGAAGTCCGTGACGGCCTGGACTTCGGCGCGGAGGGTGTTCTGGCTGTGCAGAACGCCCTTGGGGTTCCCGGTGGTGCCAGAGGTATAGAGCAGAAGCTTGACGGCGTCGGGGTCGGTGCGGGCGAACGGCTCCAGGGGGGCATCGCGGCCTGCCCAGGAAGCATACGAGGCCAGCCCGTCCGCTTCGGCTCGAACCAGGACCAGGTGCTCCAGGTGAGGCAGATCCGGACGCAGCCGCTGGATCATTTCAAGGTAGTCGATGCTGCGGAAGCGATCAGGAATGAACAGGACCCTGGTCTTCGAATTGGCAAGGATGAACTTGAGTTCCGCATCGCGATAGATGGGGACGATGGGATTGCAGACGTACCCGCCGATGGCGCAGGCCAGATTGATGGCCAGTGTTTCGCGCCAGTTTGGCAGTTGGAAGCTGACGACGCTGCCGGGCCGCAGGCCACGGTCGCGCAATGTCCCCGCGAGGCGCAGCGCCTGATCCCACAGCTGCTGAAACGTCAGTACGCCGGAGTCGTCCGCCACGGCGACCTGGTCCGGGTAGTCGCGTGCGCATAGCCGCGCGCTCTCCGCCAGCGTGATGTTCTGCCACCGGCCGTCACCCGCATAGCGGGCCGCCATGTCTGGGTCGAGCCGCGTCTGCCAGCCACTCGCGTCTGTGTGCATTCCTGTCTCCCGCATTGTTTTTGCCGGCGCCCGCCTGCGTGGACGGGGCCGTGCCGATTGCGTTCAGCTCAAGCCGCCGCGCACCAGCTTCATATAGGTTTCGACCACCGATTCCGGCAGGGTCACGCCTGCGCCGCTTTCCGCTTCCGCGTCCTTGACGTAGCGCAGGTAGAGATAGCTGCGTGCCGCCATGAACATGTAGGCCAGGGTTTCCAGTTCCTGTTCGCGGTAGTTGACGATCTCTCCGGCCTGGACTCCTCTGGACAAGGCGTCGACGTAGTGTTGCGTGATCAGCTTGAAGTGCGCCAGGTACGCGACCGGCGCCGCGATTTCGGCTTCGTTGAGGATGCGGAAAAAACCCGGGTGGTCCTGCAGATACTTGAAGAACGCGCGGAATCCTCTTTCCTCCATGTCCAGCACATTCGCCGCGCCTTTCACCTGGCTGCGGATGAAGACCAGCATGTCCTGACCGACATGGGGCAGGAGTTCGTCGAACAGCGCTTGGCGCGATTCGAAGTAAAGATAGAACGTGCCTTGCGCGATCCCCGCGGCTTCGGTGATGCGGTTGATGGACGCATCGCCGTAGCCGTGCTTTCCGACGACCTGAGCCGCAGCGCGGAAGATGGCCGCCCTGGTTTCTCCGGCCCGTTCGTCGCGGGTTTGTTTTTTACGAGGACGGCCCTTGGGGCCGGCGGAAGGGGACGCGGAGGGCGCCGATGCCGGTTTATTCGGGTTGCGTGCAGTCATGGAGCATCATCAGTGTGTGACAAGTTCAGACCGCCAGATAGCGGTCGGCAATTTCAGGGTGGGCGTCGAAGTGATTCCAATCGCCCTCGAACACGATTCTGCCAGTATCGATCACGAATACGTAATCGGTACACTGCCGCGAGAACCACAGGTTCTGTTCCGCCAGCAGCAGCGCGGCGCCTTGCTGTTGGCGGGCCCGATTGACCTGCCCGGCCATTTGCTGGACCAGCAAGGGGGCGACGCCTTCCGTGGGTTCGTCCAGCAGCATGCACTTCGGTCTGGACATCAAGGCCCGCGCGACCGCCAGGATCTGCTGCTGTCCGCCGCTGAGTTGGTTTCCCATGCGCATCCGGAGTTCGGCAAGCGCTGGAAATAGTCCGTAGGCCTCTTGCAGCGGCAGGCAGCCCCGCGGGCCGCTGGCATGCCGCGCCAGCAGCAGGTTTTCCTCCACGGTCAGGTGGCTGAATATCCTGCGGTCTTCCGGCACCAGCGCCAACCCGGAACGCGCGCGCGCATGCGTGCCGATCTGCCTGAGATCGCTGCCCATGAAGCGCAGCGTGCCATCGACGGTGGGGCCGCCGCCCACGATGCTCTTGAGCAAGGTCGTCTTGCCCGCGCCGTTGCGGCCCAACAGGGCGACTCCCTGGCCGGCGCCGACCTCGATGCCGACGCCGTCGAGGATGAGGCTGTCGCCGTAGCGTGCGCGCAGGTTTTTCACTTCAAGCACTTTGCACCTCGTGGCCCAGGTAGATTTCCCTGACTTCGGGAGAGGAACGCACGTCCTCGGGCGTTCCGCTGGCGATGATCTCGCCGTAGTTCAGCACGGTGATGCGGTCGGCCAAAGAAAAGACGACGTCCATGTCGTGCTCGGTCAGCAGGATCGAAATCCCGCGTTCCCGCACCACCGATTTGATGGTTTTCACCGCCGCCGCCCTGTCTGGCGGAGACATGCCGGCCATCGGCTCGTCGAGCATCAGGAGTTTGGGCCGCAGCGCCAGGCTCATCGCGAGTTCCAGCCGTTTCCGGTCGCCGTAGGCCAGCACTCCCGAGACGTGATCGCGCTGCGAGGCCAGGCCCATTTTCTCCAAGGCGTCCAGGGCTTCGTCATAGACATCGGCGGCGGGCGCGATCCGCCAACTGAAGCCGCCGCCCGCGCCCTGGTGGCGGCGGCTGGCCTCGACGGCGACCACCATGTTTTCCAGCACGGTGTCTTCGCCGAAGACGCGGGCGACCTGGAAGGTCCGTCCCACGCCCAGGCGCACGCGCTGGTAGCCGTCGATGCCTTCGACCCTCTTGCCCGCGATCGAGATTTCACCCGCATCCGGCAGGAGTTCGCCGCTCAAGGTTTTGAACAAGGTGGTCTTGCCTGCGCCATTGGGTCCGATGACGACATGCGTTTCACCTTGCTGCATGCGCAGCGTTACGTCCTTCAGGACAGGAATGCTGCCGTACGCCTTGTAGAGTCCGCGCGCGTCGAGTATGTGCGTAGTCACGATGTCTGCCCCTGAATCTTCGAGCCGGAGCCGCCGTTGGCGGATTTCCCGCGCCGGCTTGCCGCGAACAGGCGCTGCGCGCCGCCAATGACGCCGCCGGGGAACGCCAGCACCACGATCAACAGCACCGCGCCTATCAGGATTTCGGAGAGGCCGACGATGTTGCGGGTCATGTGTTCGAGCCCGATGAAGATCACCGCCCCGGCGACGGGCCCCCAGAAGTAGGCGACTCCGCCCACCAGGCAGAACAGGATGGGCAGGGCGGAATATCCCCAGTGCGCGATTTCCGGCGTGAGCAGCTGGGCCGCCGGCGCGTACAGGCCGCCGGCCAGGCCGGCGAACGCGCCGCTGGCTACAAAGGCCGAGAATCGCATGGCGTGGACATTGATGCCGAGAAAGCGCACCCGCTCGGCATCCTGGCGGATGGCCGCCAGCAGCCTTCCGTACCGGTTGTGCCACAGGATGTACAGGATCAGGCCCAGGAGCGAGACGCAGACCAGCGTGACGTAGTAGAGGTTGCTGCCTTTTGCCAGGTCGAGGCTGAACAGGCCAAATTCCACGACCGGCCGCTTGATGCCTGTCATGCCGTCCTCGCGGCCCAGGAGATCCGATTTCGAAATCAAGATGTGCACCAGCTCCGCCAATGCGAGCGTCAGGATGGCGAAGTAGATGCCGCTGGCGCGGCGCAGGGCGACGACGGCGACGGCCGCGGCGACCAGCCCTCCCGCAATGCCCGCGGCCAGCCAGGCAAGGGGGAAGGGCACCTGGGAGTAGCTCTGCAGCAGCAGGCCGGTGGTGTAGGCGCCAGCCGCGAAGTACGCCGCATGGCCGAAGCTGACCATCCCGGTCAGGCCGAAAACGAGATTGAAGCTCAAGGCGAAGGTGGCGTTGATCAGCACCACCGACGCGAGAAACACCAACCCCTTGTCCGCCCACCACGGGACGCTGGCGAATAGCCCGATCACCACGCCCGCTACCGCGAGGTCGAACGAGCGCCGGCTTGTTGTACTGGCAAGCTGGTTCATTACCGTAGCCCCTTCAAAAGTCCTTGCGGACGCCACATCAATATCGAAATGAGGGCGATATAGAAGAACAGGCCGGGCACTTCCGCGAAGACGCGGTCGCCTATCGCCGTGATGATGCCCAGAAGAATGGCGGCAAGGAAGGCGCCGCGGATGTTTCCCATGCCGCCGACGATGATCACGCCGAAAGCCTGAATGATCAGGGCGCTGCCCATGTTCGGGGACAGGCTTTGGTTGACGGACAGCAGCGCGCCGGCGGCGCCAGCCAGCGCGATGCCCACGACCACGGTGCCCGTCAGCACCAGGCGCACGTTCACGCCGAGCAGCGAGGCCATCCAGGGATCGACCGCCACCGACTGCACGGTTTTCCCCAATTCAGTGCGATGCACGAGATAGTCGAGAAGGAGGAAGGCGAGCACGCCGCAGCCGATCACGAATAGCACGAAGTTGGGGGCCAGCACGCCGGCGATCTCGGTCGCGCCGCGCAATACCGGCGGAGGCGGCACGCTGAGAAAGTCGATGCCCCAGATCACCTTGACCGCGCCCTGGCAGAGCAGCAGCAGCGCGTAGGTGGCGATCAACGAATAGGATTCACTGACGCCCCTGAGCCGCTGGAACACCAGCCTGTCCATGGCGGCGCCCAGCACGCCCAGCGCTACCGCGCACACCACGGTGGCGAGCATGAAAGCCCAGAAGGAAGGCTCTCCAAGCCTGGCCAGCAGACTGTATGCCAGGTAGGCTCCCAGCATCACGAAGCCGCCATGTGCGAAGTTCAGGACGTGCAGGATGCCAAAAACCAGCGTGAGGCCGGCGGCGGTCAGGAAGACCGTCATGCCCCACGACAGGCCGTTGAGCGTCATCAAACCGTATTGGTCCATGATTCTCCGCCCTTTCAAGCAGCCCGCAAGCTCAAGGCCTTTCCGGGCGTGGCCGGGTCGATCACGTCCTCGCCGGGGATGCGGATGACGTCCACGATCTCGAAGCCTTCCGCTGCCTTGGCCGACCCGCGCAGGCGGTACATGACAACGGGCTTGATGGCCTGATGGTCTTCCTTGCGGAAGCGGCGAGGTCCGGTGGCGGTTTCGAACGTGACCGATTCAAGCGCATTCAGAACTGCCCCGGTATCGGCCGAGCCAGCCGCCTGCAGCGCGCGGGCGTAGGCCATCACCGCGGCATGCCCCTCGGAAATGAAGCCCAGCGTGAGCGGATCCTTGGCTCGGCGCACGGCTTCCGCCTGGAGCTCGCGGCTGACCGCGATGTCCTCGAACGCACCCGCGTACCAGTGCGTTCCCACCCACATGTCCGGCAGATCCTGTTTCATGGCCTTGGCCACGATCATTTCGTTGGCCGAGTCCACGATCAGCTTGGCCTTCTTGAAGAAGCCGAATGGTTCGGCCTGCTTGTACAGCGTCACGGCGTCGCCGCCATACACGGAGATCATGAAACCCTCGGCCGGGGTGGACATGGTGGCGGTAATGGCGTTGCGATAGTCCGCGGCGCCGTACTGCGTCTTCACCGGCGGCGCGATCACGGGTTGCTTCTGGGTGAGGGCCGGATAGAACTCGCGCAGGCCGTCTTCGAAGCAGCCCCAGGTGGTGCGGCCGTACTCGTGGTCGGGAATGACGCCGGCCCAGCGGTTGACGTCCGGATAGCGCTGCGCGGCCATCTTGGCGAGGGCGCGCTGGCGCATATAGGGATTGTCCGTGACACGGAAGTAATTGCGGACGAAGTTCTCCTTGGTGAGCTTTTCAGAGTGCGCGGCGCAGGTGATCAGCAGCGTCTTCTCCTGTTCCAGGATCGCGGCGATCGCCAGGGCCACGGCGCTGGAGACCACGCCGAACAGCATGTTCACGCCGGAGCCCGCCAGCTCGCGCGCGGCGACGGTCGCGTCCGCGGGTTTGGCTTTGTCGTCCCGGATGACCAACTCCAATTTCCTGCCAAGGACGCCGCCCGCCTGGTTGACCTGGTCAATGGCGATCTGCGCACCCAGCAGCATGGGCTGTCCCAGCGGCGCCTGGGCGCCGGACAGCGATGAAATGAAGCCCAGTTTGATGGACGGACTGGCTTGCGCAAAGGCGGCGCGGCTCCACAGGCTGCCGGCGGCCGTTGCGCTTGCGCCGCCCAGGGCGCCCAGTATCTTGAGGACGTTTCTGCGATCCATGTTCATGTCTCCTTAGCTTTTTTCTGCTTTGTTGTGCGGGGCTCGCCCCAGGGAACTTCAGATCAACCAGGCCTATGTCATGCGATGCCGATGTCGCCCGCGCCTCCAAACGCGGACCAACCGCCATCCACCGGCAGGGTTGCCCCCGTGATGAAGGATGCCCATTCCGAGGACAGGTAGGCCGCGGCATGCGCGATCTCCCTGGGATGGCCGAGGCGGGCCAGCGGCGTTCGCCGTGCTATCTGTCCGGTGTCCACCTTGTTTTCGCGTATCAAGGTTTCGACCAGGGGCGTGCGGATATAGCCGGGCGCGATGCAGTTCACGCGGATGCCCAGGCTGCCCCACTCGCTGGCCAGCGATTTGGTCAGCATGATCACGCCCGCCTTGGACGCGCCATAGGCGTTGCGGCGGGGAAAGCCGCCCAGGCCGACGATGGACGAGATGTTGATCATCGATCCGGAGCGGCGCTGCGCCATGTGTGCACCCACGGCCTTGCACATGAGGTAGGTGCCGGTCAGGTCCACATCCACGATCCGCTGCCAGGATTGTGCGCTTTGCTCCAGGGTCGGGGTGTAGGTGTCGGGTATGCCGGCGCAGTTCACGAGCACGTCGATGGCGCCCATGGCGTCTATGGCTCCCGCCGTGGCGCGCAGGCAGTCTTGTTCCACGCAGACGTCCGCCTGGAACCGGGTAATGGTGTCCGGTTCCGTCGCACCGTGCGGCTGGAGGTCAGCTGAACTCACTTGCGCGCCGAGCTCCAGGAACAGATCGACCACCGCCGCTCCGATGCCGCTTGCGCCGCCGGTGACCAGCACTTTCTTCCCGGCCAGGTCGATTGAGGGCTTGTCAGGCATAGGCTCCGGACCACTTGTAGATGTTGTTGCGCTGGACCGCGGAGGAGCCGCCGATGATGGGCAGCAGCAGGGCGTCCCGGACATAGCGCTCCGCGTCGAAATCCTTGACGTAGCCATAGGCGCCGAAGATGGTCTGGCATTCCAGCGCGACCGAGCGGGCGGTTTCCGTGGCAAAGAGCTTCGCCATGGATGTTTCGACCCCGCAGCGCTGGTGTTCGTTGGCCATCCAGGCGGCGTGGTAGAGCACGAGGCGCGCGGCATGCAGTTGTGTCTTCATGTCGGCCAGCTTGTGCTGAATGGACTGGTAGTGGTTGATGGTCTTGCCGAATTGCTGGCGTTCGCCCGCGTAGGCCCAGGCATCGTCGAGCGCGGCGCGGGCGATGCCGATGCCGATGGCGGCGACTTCGAGCTTTTCCACGTCCAGGCCCGAGCCCACGATCATCTGCCAGCCGTTGTTCCAGCCGGCCTCGCCGCCCATCACATTCTCGAATGGCACCTCCACGTCCTCGAAGATCACGTCCGTGGTCGCGGCTCCTTTCATGCCCAACCCTTCGATGGGCGTGATCGTCACGCCTTTGGTGTCGGGCGGGATCATGATCATGGACAGATTCTTGTAGCGCTCGCCCTCGCCGCCGGAGCGCACCAGCGCGTAGATGTAGTCCGATATCGCCGCGCCCGAGCAGAAGCGCTTGGCGCCATTGATCCGCACGGCGTCACCCACACGTTCGGCGCGGGTCTTGACGCTGGCCAGGTCGGCGCCGGCGTCCGGTTCCGTCCAGCCGTAGGCAAAGACGAGCGTACCGTCCACGACCTTGGGCAACAGTTCGGCTTTCTGCGCTTCCGTGGCGCATTCGACCAGATTCATGCCCGCGTAGCAGGCGCTCATGATGTAGGGCACCGATACCGCCAGGCTGCGCCTGGACAGTTCTTCGATGACGACCATGGTGGCTAGGATGTCGCGGCCCGCGCCGCCATACGCTTCGGGCACGGTGAGCCCCATGACGCCGAGGCGCGCCAGTTTGTCGAAGACTTCGCGCGGGAAGTGGTTGCGCTTGTCCCAGTCGGCGGCGGCGCCACGCGGCATTTCCTTTTCGACGAACCGCTCGAGCGTGTCGCGCAGCTGCCGGATGTGATCGGGTTCCGTGAAGTTCATCAGTGGCTCTCTACTTTCCAGAGAAGACCGGACTGCGTTTTTCGCGGAAGGCGTTCACAGCTTCTTGATGGTCCTGGGTGGAATTGGAAAGCGCCTCGTAGGCCAGGGAGGCGTCCATGATCGAGTGCGCCAGCTGCTTCAGGCCGATGTTTGCGGATAGCTTGGTCCAGCGGATGGCCTTGGTAGCGCCCGCGGCCAACTTGTCCGCGAACTGCCCCACGCGTTGCTCCAGGTCCGCCGCGGGGACCACATGATTGATCAGGCCGATGCGTTCCGCTTCCGTCGCGGTCATCAGGTCGCCGGTCATCAGGTATTCCTTGGCGCGCGCATAGCCGATCAGTTGCGGCCAGATGACGGCGCCGCCGTCGCCAGCCACATAACCAACACTGACGTGCGGATCGCCGATCTTCGCGGCGTCCGAGGCGAAGATCACGTCGCAGAAAAGCGCGAGCGTGGCACCCAGCCCTGTCGCGTGCCCATTCACTTTTGCGATGACAGGCTTTTCGCAGTCCAGCAACGAGAACACGATCTGCTTGCCTTCGCGGGCCGTCTTTTCGAACGCGCCGGGCTGGTCGATCATTTTCTGCATCCAGGCTATGTCGCCGCCGGACGAAAAGGCCCGGCCCGCTCCCGTCAGGATCACGACGTCGCATTCCGGGTCGGCCGAAACATCGACGAAGACCCGGGCCAGCTCTTCGTGCATGGCTTCATCGACGGCATTGAGCTTCTCGGGCCGGTTCATCGTGATTTCCAGGACGCGCTTGCGGCGTTCGAACGTCAGGCTCTTGTACTCAGCAAAGTTCATCTAGACCTCGTGTGGAGAGCAGGAGACGCCAGGAGTCTCTTGCGTGGAGTTCGCCTGGAAGAGCCGGCGCGCGTGCCGCGTCATGGCAAGTCGTCAGGCGGTTGGTGCATTCTGGCAAAAAATGAACAATGAGTCATTATTCATTTTTGGTTTTTTGATGGGTGTTTTCCCTAGTCGGAGAGCTGGCGCGGGCCAGACTTTTCCCTGCCGGGTGCGGTACGCCCGGCCTGGCGCTCGTCGCACCTGATTCGCTTATTCCGTGATTTCCGCGGCCGACCAGACCGCAATCCGGTTCCGTCCCGAATTCTTCGCCCAGTACAAAGCCTGATCGGCCTTGCCCATGACCTTCTCGATGTCGAAATCATCCGACGGCCACAGCGCGATGCCGATGGAAACCGTGACATGCCCTACCGCCTGGGGCATGGCGTGGTTGGCCGTCGCCGCCCGGATGCGCTCGGCCACCCTCTCGGCGGCGTCGCGCGAGGCGTCCGGCATCAGGACAAGAAACTCTTCGCCGCCGACGCGGCACGGCGCGTCTTCCGCCCGGACGCAGGTCCTCAGGATGGCCGCCAGCGCGATCAGCACCTGATCGCCAGCCGCATGCCCGCAGGTGTCGTTCACGCGCTTGAAGTGGTCCAGGTCCAGCGCGAGCACCGCGAAAGGCCGGTTGGTCTGCCGCAGCGTGGCGATTTGCAGCGCCAGGCCCCTGCGGTTGATGAGACCGGTCATGGGATCGGTGATGGTGTCCGCGTTCAGCTTGTCGATGCGGCGGGTCTGGGAACTCTGGCTCGTTGTCACGGCATTCCTGAGCCGCGCGGCTTCGTAGTACCAGCCCTTGATCTTGTCCAGGTCGCCGGCCGAGGCGCCGGGCTGATCCCTTTCGATGACCTGTGCCAGTTCCTCCAGCGGCCGGGAGATCCAGCGGCCCAGCAGGTAGACGACCAGGAACATGATCAATCCGACCGGCAGGGCGTAGAGCACGATCCTGCCGGTCAGGCTCTGCAGCGGACTTAGGGTTTCGTCCAGGGGCCGCTGCGCCACCACGCCCCAGCCGCCGTTCTTGAGCGCGGCGTACCCGGCCAGCAGATGCGTGCCGCGCGTATTGACCACGGGCATCGCGCCGGTTTCTCCGCGCAACACCGCCTCGACCACCGCGTTGTTCCGTTCGCTGGTGCCGATGCGCTCCTTGTCCTTGTGATAGATGATGTTGCCGTCGCCATCGACCACATACAGGTAGGAGCCGTCGCGGTAGAAGTGATCTCCCACCAGCTTGTCGAACTCGTTGCCTTGCCTGAGCGACATGGCAGTGAGGATCGTGCCGGCGTAGGCGCCCTGGGCATCCTTGTAGGGCTCCGAGAACGCCAGTATCAGCTGGCCCGCCATGCCTACGTAGGGCGTCGAGATCTGGCCCGTCAGTTTCTTGGGGCCGGACGCCAGTTGCTGGCGCACCAGCGTCTTGCCTTCGAAGTCCGGATTGGCCGGAACGGTGGCCAGGATGGTGCCGTTCTTGTCGGCGATCGCGGCGGTCATGGCGCCGTCGGTCTGGTGGACCAGGCGCGCAAGTTCATCGTCCATGGCGGACCTGGAGCCCAGCAGGCCAGGCGCGCGTTCGGCGGAGAGGACCAACTGCCGTTGTATGGATTCGATATAGAGGTCGGTGACCTCGGCCAGCTTGACCGCGTAGGCCCGATTGGCCTCCAGGGTGTTGGCGATCAGTTGCTCGCGCTGCACCAGGTAGGCCGCATACAGCGTATTGACGAAGGCGATGATTCCGCTCGCGAGCGCGAGCACGGTGACGAGCCGGCGCAGCTTCAGTCTGGGCATCGCGGCGGTGGCCAATGCGGGGCTCCTTCAATACTCGATCGGTCGATTGAATCGGCGCCTTCCGCAACGCTGGGGACTCAAAGAAGAAGGGCGGCCTTGCGCACAGAGCGATCAGTTTTGCGGCAAGCCTGCGGCAAGTCAAGAGCATCCGCGGCTGCCCGGCAGCCAGGGCGCGCGGCCAATTGTCCGTTGCGCAATCACGGGTGTTCGCTGCGCAGGCACTGGCGGTGGGCATGGCAGGGCGCCGCCCGGCGATGCCGCGGGCTGGCGCGGTTCTTGCTTCTGCTATGGGATGCGGCGCGATCCCTCCTCTCGGGCGGGACGCAGGCATGGATACCAAACCACCTGGAGGAAAAATTGAACTTTACCCAGACCGAAGAGCAGGTCATGTTGCGTTCAGCGGTTGAACGGCTCGTGCAGTCCTTGTGCACTCCCGAAAAGGTGCGGCAATGGGACCGCGACGGCACGTATCCGGAGGAAGTCTACGCGGCCATGGTGGACGCGGGCTTTGTCTCCATGGTGGTCCCGGCCGAGTACGGCGGCATGGGCAGCCCGATGTCCGATTGCATCATTCTCTACGAAGAGGTCGCCAAGCCCAGCGTGGACTTCGCCACGCGCATTGCGCTGCAGGCCTGGGGCTGCTCGATCCTGGCGGATGTGGCGCCGGAAGAACTCAAGCGCGAGATCCTGCCGCGCGTGGCGCAGGGCCAGGCCAAGCTTTCGTTCAGCCTGACCGAACCCAACTCGGGGTCGGACGCGGCGTCATTGACCACGAGCGCGCGGCGCGACGGCGATGACTGGTTGATCAACGGCCAGAAGGTGTTTTCCAGCGGCGCGGACGCGCCCGACAACCATATCGTTCTCGCCGTCAGGACCGCGAAGAGCGAAAAGCGGCACGATGGCATTTCCCTGTTCCTGGTGCCCAACGATCTCAAGGGCATCACCATCCGGCGTCTGGACGTCATCGGCCGCCGCGTATTGGGTTTGTCGGAGATCTACTTCGATGACGTGCGCGTGCCCTCCCGCTATCTGCTGGGAGAGGAAGGCAAGGGCTGGGGATACATCGGACGCCATCTCGAGCGCGAGCGCATCACGCTCGCTGCGAACTACCTGGGCTGCGCCAGCAGCGCCTTGAATGACGCCACGATCTACGCCCAGGAAAGAAAGCAGTTCGGGCGTCCCATCGGCCAGTTCCAGGCCATCGCGCACATGCTGGCCGATATGGCGACCGAGGTGGAGTGCGGCCGCTGGCTGACCACCATGGCCGCCTGGCGCTATGACAACGGCTTGTCGTGCCGCAAGGAGGCCAGCATGGCCAAGCTCTACGTTTCCGAGATGCTTCAGCGGGTCACCGCCTCGGGCATGCAGATCCTGGGCGGACACGCCTACACCACGGATCACGCGATGCAACGGCATTGGCGCGATGCCCGCAACGCGACCGTCGGCGGCGGCACCTCGCAGATTCAGCGCGAACTGATCGCGCGGGAATTGGGACTGTAAGCGCTTGACGGCAGGGCGGCCCGGTAGCGGGCCGCCCTTTGAGGGGCGATGCGCCGGCCGCCTAGTCGGCGGTGATGCCTACCTTCTTGATGATGGCGCCCCAGCGTTGCGTTTCATCGCGGATCACCCGGGTCGTTTCTTCCGGCGAGCTGCCCACGGCCTCCATGCCGCGCACGCGCATGGCCTCGCGGAACTTCTCGCTCCTGCCTATATCCATCAGCGCCTTGCTCAGGCGGTCCGTCACCTCCGGCGGCACGTTGGCCGGGGCGAGGATGGCGTACCAGCCGAACACGTTGAAGTCCTTCACGCCGGATTCCTCCACCGTGGGCACGTCGGGCATCAAGGCGCTGCGCGCGTTGTCGGCCACGGCGATGGGACGGACCTTGCCGGACTGGATAAGCGGCAGCGCGCCTCCCACCGTGGCGAATGTCGCGTCGATCCGGCCGCCCAGCAGTTCGGTAAACGCCAGGGACTCGCCCTTGTACGGGATGTGCATGATGGGCATGCCGGTGCGGTCCTTCAGCATTTCCATCGTCAGATGCGCGGTCGAGGCATTCCCTGCGGACCCATAGTTGAGCGCACTGGGATTCTTCTTGGCCCGGTCGACGAGGTCGGCGACGGTCTTGATCGGCTGATCGGGGTTCGTCACCAGCACCAGCGAGAATTTTGCGATCAGGGAGATCGGCGTGAAGTCCTTGAGCGTGTTGTAGGGCAGGTTCGGATACAGAGTGGTGTTGACGCTGGCCAGGCCTTGGCTGGCCAGCGCCAGGGTGTAGCCGTCGGGGCGCGACTTGGCGACGAAGTCCGTGCCGATGATGCCGCCCGCGCCGGTGCGGTTTTCGACGATGACGGATTGGCCCAGGCGTTCCGAAAGATCCTGGGCCAGCGTGCGGGCCAGGATGTCGGAAAGGCCGCCGGCGGCGTAGGGGGTGATCAGGCGTATGGGCTTGTCCGGATAGCTGCCGGCCGCCGCCTGCCCTTGCAAAGCCAGGCTGGCCAGCAGGGCCGCCGCGGCCAGTAGCGGTTTTCTGAAAAAGGTCATTCTTATCTCCAGTTCCGCCTTTCACCGGCGGAAAACACATATGTAGTTATTGTTCAGCCTGCCTCTGCGGGCGGGCTGGCAACATGAACGCAGGGCGCGTCGGGGATAACCTCGCAACATCCGTGCCAGGGGCTGGCGCCGCCCGCCTGCCCGGCAGGGGAGCTATCCACATGCGCGTTGGTGTTCATGGTCCGATCAGCAGTGTATGGGCGGCGCACAGCAGTTGCTCCATCTACTTCCTGCCGAGCCCATGTTCCTTGACGACTTGCAGCGACAGCGCAAGCTGCTCCTTCACATAGGCGGAGAATTCGTCAGGGCCGGATGTCGAGATCGAAATGTGGTGAACGGCAAGCGCGCGCGCCACGTCCGGCTGGGCGAGAACCGCATTGATCTCCGCGCTCAGCTTCCGGCGCAGTTCCGGCCGCATTCCGGAAGGACCGAAGAACCCGCCCCACGGCACCAGCGGCATGTTGGTATAGCCGGAATCGGTCATCGTGGGCACGTCGGGGAACTGCTCCAGGCGTGTCCGGGTGGTGGTCATGAGCGCGCGCACCTTCCCTTCCTTGATGAAGCCCATGGTCGTGGTGGGCGTGGCGAACATGACGTCGATCCTGCCGCCCACCAGATCCACCACGGCAGGCGGCTCGCTGTTGTAAGGGATGTGATGCAGCTTCAGGCCGGCCATGCCCATCAGCTGCGCCATCGCCACGATGGAGGACGAACTGCCGGACGCATAGGTCAGCTTCTTGGGGTTGGCACGCGCGTATTCCACGAACGCGCGGGCCGTCATGAATGGCAGGCTGGTGTTCACGACCAGCAGGAAGGGGAACTCGCCGACCCGGGCGATGGGAGACAGCTCGGTCAGCGGGTCGTAGATCGGTTTGGCATTGAAGGTATTGATGCCGGTGATGGCGGTGTTGGTCGAGAACAGCAGCACGTCGCCCGAGGGATCCGCCTTCATGACCTCCTTGACCGCGATGTATCCTTCGGCGCCGGGCTTGTTGTCGATGAGCACCGCGCGGGACAGGGACCGGCTCAGGTTTTCTCCGATGATGCGCGCCGCGGTGTCGGTGGCCGAGCCCGATTGGAAGGGCACCACGATTCTCAAGGGCCTGTCGGCCGCCCGGGCGGGCCCGGCCAGGAGGGGGGTGGCCAGCATGGCGCCCAGAATGTGTCTTCTGCGAGGGTTCACGATGTTCTCCGGCGGTACAGCAGGGTGGCCGTCATTTCCTGGGCTACCGTGCCGTCGTGCTTGACGCACTGCCGCTGAAAGGTGACGACGCCACGATCCGGCTTGCTGCTGGCCTTTTTGTCGACGACCCGTGAATGCAGCCTGATGGTGTCGCCATGCTTGACGGGGTCCAGCAGTTTCCAGCCGTCGATCTGTAGCAGGGCCAGCAAGGTTCCGTCGTTCAGGCCGCTGGCATACTGCAGGCCGCCCATGATGGCGTACACCAGTGGTCCGTGCGCGATGGGTTCGCCGAATGGCGTGGTCTTGCAGTACTCGAAATTGGTGTGGACTTCGTTGAAGTCGCCCGACAGGCAGGCGAAATTGACGATGTCCGTCTGCGTGATGGTGCGGGCCGGGCTGACGAATTCCTGGCCGATCTCGAAGTCATCGAAGTACCGGCCGCGTGCGGAGGGAGTCGTGGTCATGATTGCGTTGTCCTTGTAATGGTTGCCGGATGCGGCACAGCCGCGTTGAATTCAGCCTTTGTCGCTGGCCAGGATGGCGGTGCCGTGTGAGGACAGGATGCCGCCCTCGTTGTGCACGAGCGCAACCTCCGCGCCTTCTACCTGGCGATCGCCCAGGCCGCCGCGCAACTGGCGCACCGCTTCCACGATGCCGAACAGGCCGCCCGCGGCGCCGGCGTGCGCATGCGAGAGCATGCCGCCGTGGGTATTGATGGGCAGCTTGCCGCCGATGCGCGCATGTCCCTGCTCGAAGAACGCGCCGCCTTCTCCGGGCCGGCAGAAGCCCAGTTCCTCGGCCTCCAGGATGGGGACGATGGAGAAGCAGTCGTAGAGTTCGGCCACGTCGATATCGCCGGGCGCGAGTCCCGCCATTTCGTAGGCGATGCGACCGGATTCGGCCGCGCCGAACTCGGTCAGGCTGGGGGCGCACATCAGATGCTCATGTGTGTGGTATTCGCCTATGCCTTGCAGGTAGGCGGGCTTGCATTTCAAGTCGCGCGCGCGCTCGGCGGACGTCACGATGAAGGCGCCGCCGGCATCCGATATCAGGCAGCAATCCAGCATGCCCAGCGGATCGGCGATGGGCTTGGCCGAGATCACCTGGTCCAGCGTCAAGGGCGTTTTCATGTGCGCGTTGGGATGCAGCAGGGCGTGCGTGCGCGTGTTGACCGCGACATGCGCGAGCTGTTCCCGCGTGGTGCCGTACTTGTGCATGTGGCGCAACGCGATCATGGCGTAGAAGCCGGGTATCGAGGTGCCGTAGGGCTGTTCGAAATAGGGGTGTCCCACCGCCGTCAGCGCCGCCACGGCCGCGTCCCGGCTTTGGCCGGTGGCCCGGTTCTCGCCCGCGCACACCAGGATGGTCTCGGCCTGGCCGCTGACGATGGCCTGCGCCGCATGCTTGAGCATGACGACCGGGCTGGCGCCGCCCACGATCATCGACGCGTTGAGCCTGGGCTTGATGCCGAGGTACTCGCAGATGACCGATCCCAGCATGAAGTACGGTTCAGTGAAGGAATAGGCCGTCAGCACGCCGTCGATGTCGGACACCTGCAAACCGGCGTCGTCCAGCGCGCGCTTGGCGGCCTGGGCGTTGAGGCCCAGGCCCGTCATGTGGGGAACCTTGCCGATGTCCGATTCGCCCACGCCGACGATGGCGACTTTGTTCTTTAGCGATGCGCGTTCTTTCATAACCATCCCAGTCAGGCCTCGGTTCTTTTGAATTGGGGAATCAGGGCGCCATCGCCGCGGTCTTCGAAAACCACGCCGACCTTGTCCCCTATCCGTACCGAAAGGGCATCGGCGCCCACGATGTTGGCGACCATGCGCGGGCCTTCGTCGAGTTCGATCAGCGCGGTGACATAGGGCGTCCTGGACGCGAACGCGGGCAGCGGCGCGCGGCGGATGATGGAAAAGCTGTAGACGCTGCCTGTGCCTTTGCTTTGCACCCATTCGAGTTGATCCGACCAGCATTCGGGGCAGAGATGGCGCGGCATGAAATGCAGTGCTGCGCATGCCTTGCATCTCCGGATCAGCAGTTTGTGTTCGCGGGCTCCATCCCAGTAGGGCTGGGAGTCGGCATTGGCGATGGGTTGAGGCAGATCCTGGCTCATGCTTTGTCTCCCTGGTTCACGACCGCCGCGGCGCCGGGAAAATCGGGGCGGCGGCGTTCCAGGGCGGCGTTCAAGCCTTCGCGGAACTCGGGGTTGGACATGGCCAGCACCTGACCGAAGCCCTCGAATGCCAGCATGTCGTGCAGCGAGGTTTCGAAACTGCGCGCCATGACGGCCTTGGCCAGCCCCATGACCTCGGCGGGCCCTTCGGCCAGGCGTCTGGCCTCGGCGAGGCCGGCGTCATACAGGTCGGCATCGGCGACGACCTTGGATACCAGGCCCAGATCAGCGGCCTCCTGCGCGGAGAACGTGCCGCCGCTGAACAGGAAGTTCTTGGCGCGCGCCATGCCGATCAGGCGCGGCAAGTGGTACATGACCGCGATGTCAGGCACGACGCCCAGCCTGAAGAATCCGGACATGAACTTCGCGCTTTCGCCAGCGATGACCACGTCGCCGGTCAGCGCGAGGCCCATGCCGCCGCCTACTGCATGACCGTTCACGCCGACGACGACGGGCTTGTCCAGCGTGATCAGCGGCGTGAGCCAGCGGCTCAGATTGCGGAAGCGCCGGTGCACCGTCCACGGATCGCAGGCCGTGCGCAGATGATTCAGGTCGCCGCCGGAGCAGAAAGTCGGGCCGTCGCCCGTCAGGAAAACCGCGCGTATGCCGGGCTCGCGCTCGGCCAGGGCGATCGCCGCGCCGAGCTGTTCGCGCATGTCCATGGTCATCGAGTTCCGGCTTTCCGGGTTCGCCAGGCGGATGATGAGTACGTCTCCGTCTCTTTGTGTTGCTACCAGCTCCTGTGCTGCCATGTAGGACGCTCCAATGGGTAAAGGGGGGTGTTTGTGTAAAAGCAAAGTTCGTGCCAGATGCGCCGTCCGCGGGCCGGAGCAGGGCAGGCGTACGGATCGCCTGCCGGGGTGTACTCGCGGCATACACGCGGATGCGGGACTGTGTTTGTGTGTTCGCGGCGGCGGAGCCGCAAGGGCCCGCCGCACTGGCTATTTGCGCGCCTGCGCCGCCGCCAGCGCGCGTTGGTGTCCTGGCATGGCCGTGGCCAGCGCGAACGCATCGGCCTCATGCGCCATGGCGCTGTCCATGGGCTGGCTCCAGCTCTGGCGGCTGACCGACTTGGTCAGCATCAGTGCTTCATGGGGCAGCGCCAGCAGCTCGGCCGCCAAGGCGCGGCTGGCCTCGGCCAGGGTTTCCCGCGGCACCACGCGACGGGTCAGGCCGCGCAGGCGGGCCTCCTCGGCATCCATGGCGCCGCCCGTGAGCATCAGGTCCAGGGCGGCGGGGACGCCCAGTTTCGACTGCAGCAGATAGGAGCAGCCGCCGTCCGGGATCAGGCCCAGGCGCACGAAGGGGAACCGCAGCGTCGCGTCATCCGCCATGACCAGCAGGTCGGCGGCAAGCGCCAGCGAAGCGCCGCCGCCGGCCGCCGCGCCCTGGACCGAGGCGATGACGATCTTGTTCATCCTGATCAGCGCCATGTGGTGTTGCTGCGCAGTCAGGATACGGTCGCGCCAGGCCAGCGGGGTCGTCGGCAGATCGCCGGTATCGGCCCCGACGCAGAAGGCGCGGCCCAGCCCTTGCAGCAGCACCACATGGATGTCGGGGTCCGCGGCGATGTCCTGCAGGTGGGCGCCGAACTCGGCGCGCATCGCCGTCGACAGGGCATTGAGCTTTTCGGGGCGGTTCAACGTCAAGACGGCAAGGCCGCCTGTTTTTTCCAACAGGACCGAGGCTTGGGCGCTGGCGTTTTCCTGGTGATGCGCGGACATGATGCTTCTCCTTGAAGGGTGGGTGGTGAACCTTCAAGCAAAATGGATGCCAGCATTCAGCCGCAGCGGCCGGGGGCGGCGAAGCCGCGGATCGTGTCCGCGGCGCACGCAGTTCGCACCGCCGGAAGACACACGCTGTGCGCCGGGATCGCGGCCGCGCTCAAGCCTGGCCTGGCGGCCTGTACCACTGAGGGTAATGCTCCTTGACCAGCGGGCCGTCCTCTCTCAACGCGTGGCAAGCGCCGATCTTCAAGGGGCGTTTGGCGGGATCGTCCTCCTCCTGCGGGGAGATCTTGCCTTGCAGGATCGTCTGCACGGCCAGGGTCGGCAGCAGCGTCGCCAGCTCGGACAAGTGCGAGCAGCGCTCATGGGCCGGGATCCGCTTGGCGATTTCCTGGCGGAAGCCCTTGAGCAGGTTCGCGCCGACCAGCCGCTCCAGCCGCAGCTGGGCTTCGGGACAGACGGAGGGAAAGGGCATGCGGTGCATGCCGGCCTCGGCGCCCAGCACATCCAGGGCTTCGTTGATGGTCACGCGGATCGCCATCAGATGTATGGGCACGCCGCAGTCGAAATGCCGCATCTGTGTGGTGAAGGGCTGGGGCTTGACGTCCTCGATCAAGGCCTCCAGGTCCCACAGGCCGTCCTCGCGCTCGTAGGCCTGCAACTGGATGGTGCGCGAGTGGGAGGATTTTCTGGCGCTGGCAGGAGGGGGAAGAAAATGCGAAGGCGACACCATGGAGTGGTCTCCGAGTCTGGTTCGAGGGACCGGGAAGCTGGCTCCCGGTCCCGCCAAAAAGGAAGGAGGGGCCTAGCGGGTTGCGCCGCTTTCGGCCAGTGCGCTGATCTCGCTGTCGGATAGCCCGGCCGCGGCAAGAATCTCGTGGCTGTGCTCGCCCAGGCGTGGCGCAAGGCGCTTCACCTCGCTCGGAGTCTTGCCGAACTTGACGGGCGGCCTGACGTGAGTCAGCACGCCTTCGCTCGGATGTTCCTGTTGCACGAACATGCCGACCGCCGCCAGATGGGGGTCCGTGAACAAGTCCTCCAGGCTGTTGACCGGCGCGACAGGAATGCTCAGCGGCCGCAGCTGGCTCAGCCATTCGGCGGAGGTCCGCTCGGTCATGATTTCGCCGAGTATCTTGTACAGGGTTTCGTAGTTCTGGCTGCGGTGGTTCGGCGTGTCGTAGCGGGGATCCTTCGCCAGATCATCGCGGCCGACCAGTTGGAAGAAGTCCTTCCAGTTCTTGTCGGTGTAGGGCAGCACGCAGAGATAGCCGTCCTTGGTGCGGTGCGGCTTGCGCAATTGGCTGAGCACGCGCGGATAGCCTGCCTTGCCGTTCTGCGGGTCGAAAGCCCGTTCCCATTGATGTTCTATCAGCATGAACGAGGCCAGGGACTCGAACATCGGCACTTCGATGCTTTGCCCTTCGCCGGTGCGCAGCTTGTGGAACAGCGCGGCCAGGACGCTGTAGGCGATGGTCAGGCCGGCGACCTTGTCGCCGATGATGGTGGGCGTGAAACGCGGTTCTCCCGCCAGATGGGCATTGACGGAGCACAGGCCGGACACGCCCTGGATCATGTCGTCGTAGGCAGGATCGTCGGCATAGGGACCGCCTTCGCCAAAGCCATAGGCGCCACAGTAGACGATGCCAGGGTTGATCTCCTTGATCTGCGCATAACCCAGGCCTAGCCGTTCGATGGCCGCCGGGCGCATGGCATGGACGAAGACATCGGCCGTGGCCACCACGCGCAGCAGCGCTGCGCGCGCCTCGGGGATGCGCAGGTCCAGCATCAGGCTTTTCTTGTTCCGGTTGACCGACAGGTGTATCGGCCCCATCGCCCGGCTACGGCCTGCGCCCATGTGGCGCATGATGTCGCCGTCGGGGCTTTCCACCTTGATGACGTCCGCGCCCATGTCGCCGAAGATCTGGGTGGCATAAGGCCCCATTACCACTGACGTCAGGTCGACGATCTTGATTTGAGACAAAGGACCAGGCATGACACTCCTCTACGCTTCTTGATGGTTCGTTGGTTTTTTCGTTACACAGAAATCGGCTGGTGCGCCCGCAGCCCCGATCGAAGGACAGGGTTTGCTGCATGGCATCAAATGCGTTCCTGATTCATTTCTTTCAAGCAATTTCCATGCCATTGCGGGCCACGCCGCGACAGGGGCGGCGGAGCGCCTTGCGCGGCGGGGCATCGGCCGCAAGATGTAGCGCCGGCGCGGCCTGCGGCGCTGCAGCCGTGGAGTACACTCGTCGCCACCAACATGCCGCCACGAAAGACACGGAAGGCAGATGCAGAGCGAGAGGATATGGTAAGAGACACCGAAGGGATACTTGTCCTGGACGAGGGCGGCCAGATTAAATTTTCTTCGGGTTTGGGCACGGAGGAAGTGATTGCGCGGATGCTCTCCCGCCTGTGGGCCGATCGTTCCAGCACCCCGGTCAAACGCCTGTTCGCCCTGCCTGGCATCGAGCCCGCTCACAGTGTCGCTGCGCTGGTTTGCGAGCAGGGCGCGTGTTTCCTGATCTTCTCCACGGGCGGGGATGAGCTGACGGAGTTCATTGCCACCGTCGATTGCGCCGCGGATATCTTCCGGTACTTCATCACCAATCCCTATGAGGCCATGAACGTCGTCGACGCGGCGGGCAATCTGCTTTACATGAGCCCGATCCACGAACGTTCGATCGGCTTGAAGCGCGGCGACGCCATCGGCCGGCCGGTCAGCGATGTGATCGAGAACACCCGCTTGCAGGAAGTGGTCGTCACAGGCAAGCCGCAGATCGGCGAGGCCCATGAGGCCAAGGGCGTCACCCGCATCGTTTCGCGCATCCCGATCTTCGACCGCGACAAGAAGCTGGTGGCGGCGATCGGCCAGGTCATGTTCAAGGGCCCGCAGGCGATTCCGCAAGCGATCCAGGACATCTCCAACGAGCTCGCCCGCGTGCGGCAGGAGCGCGATTTCTATAAGCGCGAACTCTCCGGCATACGCAACCGTTCCTACGGGCTGGATCAGATCGTGGGCAGCAGCAAGGCCATCCGGCAGCTCAAGGAAGACATTCTGCGGGTCGCGCCGCTGGACGTGCCGGTGTTGCTGGTGGGGGAAAGCGGAACGGGCAAGGAGCTGGTGGCGCACGCGCTGCACATGCTCAGCCCGCGTGGCGACAAGCCGCTGACCCTGATCAATGCGGCCGCGATGCCCATCAGCCTGGTGGAAAGCGAGCTGTTCGGCTATGAAGGCGGCGCGTTCACCGGCGCCGACAAGCGCGGCCGCAAGGGTAAGTTCGAGCTTTCCGATACCAGCAGCCTGTTCCTCGATGAGATCGGCGACATGCCGATGGAAATGCAGGTGAAATTGCTGCGCGTGCTGCAGGATGGCACGTTCCAGCGCGTGGGCGGTGAACGTCTGCTGCACTCGGATTTCCGTCTGATCTCGGCCAGCCATCGGGACTTCCAGAAGATGGTTGCGGACAATACGTTCCGCCTGGACCTGTTCTACCGCATCAGCGCCGTGACGCTCTACCTGCCCTCGCTACGGGACAGGCCCGAGGATATTCCCGAGCTGGCCGATACCTTCCTGGCCGCCTTCGCCAAGCGCCAGGGCGTGGCCAGGAAGTCCATCGACGACCATGTCATCCAGTACCTGCAATCGCGCAGCTGGCCGGGCAATGTGCGCCAGCTGCAGCACGCGGTGGAGCGGGCGGCGATATTCAGCGACGGCAGCCGCCTGACGCTGGAGAGCTTCGGCGGTCTGGAGCATCCGGGCGGCATCGGGGCCGAGAAGGAGTACCGCCCCTTGCAGGCGACCGCGGGCTCGGGCCGCTTCGACATGTGGGAAGCGAAGCAGCGCGTCGAAATGGAGCTGATCGCGGACGCCATGGAGCGCACCGGCGGCAACAAGAAGCGGGTCGCCGAGGAACTGGGAATCTCCCGCTCCTATCTGTACAAACAGCTGCGCCTGATGGAAGGCGGCAAGGAGAGCTGAGTCCCGGCCCCGGGATGTCAGGACTGCACGACCCCGGCGTTGAACAGCTCCTGCTGCTGCGCGGCATCCAGACCGAGTTCACCCAGGATTTGCCGGGTGTGCTCGCCGCGCCGCGGCGAGCGCTTTTCCTGGCTGCCCGGCGCCGCCGTGCCCGGCAGCCGGGCGATCGGCACGCGGCATGGGCCGCCTTGGTCGCTCAGCGCGAATATCCGCTGTTGCTCAACCTGTGCGTCGGCCAGGAAGCCGGCGTAGTCGGAGACTTTTCCGCAGACCACGCCATGCCGGTTCAGGCGCTCGACCCAATGCGCCGTCGGCTTGGCGCGGAAGATCCGTGTCAGCGTTGAATTGATCTCCTCGCCGTGCGCGTAACGCCCGGTCGCCGTGCTCAGCCGCGGGTCGGCGAGCCAGTCGTTCCGTCCTATGGCCTGGCACAGGCCGGCGAACATCCGGTCGTGCAGCGAGGTGACGTTGATATGCCCGTCCTCGGTCTCGAAGGTGCCAGCCGGCACGCTCAGCGCCTGCACGGCGCGTCCGGCGTTGAGGGCTTCGTCGATGATGGCGCCGCTTTGCACCGCGGCCGCGGCTTCCAGCAGGGAGACCTGCACCCGCGAGCCTTGGCCCCGCACGGCGCGGCGGTACAGCGCGGCGCCCGTGGCCTGCGCCGCATAGATGCCCGTCGTCACGTCGATCAGCAGGATGCCGACCTTGCGCGGCGCGCCGCGCGCGTCGCGGTTGACCACCATCATGCCGCTCATGGCCTGCAGCGTCGAATCCGATCCCGGCCGTTCGGCATAGGGGCCGTCCGGACCGAAGGCGGACACCGAGACATACACCTGATCGGGCCTGGCTTTCGAGAGTTCGGCGTATGACAGGCCCAGACGCTCCATGACGCCGGGGCGGAAGCTCTCTATGACGACGTCGGCACGCAACGCCAGCTGGCGCAGGAGGTCGCGGCCGGCCTCGGTCTGGGCGTCGACGCAGATCGAACGCTTGCCCAGGTTGTAGGCAATGGCAAGCGCGCTCATGCCTTCGGTCTGATGGCCGATGGCGCGGCTCCAGTCGCCGGCTGGCGATTCCGCTTTGATGACCTCGGCGCCTTGTTCCAGCAGGAGCATGGCGCAGTAAGGTCCGGCGACTCCCTGGCTGAGATCCAGGACGCGCAATCCGGCGTAGGGCTTATCGGGCGAGGCGGGCATGGGGTGGGGCTCCTGAGCAAGTCTGGCGTGTCCGGGCTTTCCCGGATGTGTTTGGGTATGAAGCAAAACCCGTACCACGGGGGCTTGCGCCGCGGATGCAGGTCCTGCCGCGCCACGAGTGTCCTCATAGTACGCATATGTGTTCACCCAGGAGGCAAGGCCGGCGGCTGGCTGGCGGCCGCGGTGTTGCGTTGCTGGACGGTGCGCAGCGAGACCGGGCCTGGCATGGAATTTGCGTTTGACCAGGAAGGATGCAGACGTGGATTTTCAACCAGGAAGTCAGGAGCAGACATGAACCATGCAATCAATAAGATGGCCACCCGAGTGGCCACGATCGCGTTGGCAGCGCTTACCGCGACCAGCGCTGGGGCCGCCGAATATCCGAGCAAGCCAATCAGGATGATCGTGCCGTTCGCGGCGGGCGGGCCGACCGACACGTTGGCGCGCAGCCTGGCCGAGGCGATGACGGAACAGCTGGGCCAGAAAGTGATCGTGGAAAACAAGCCGGGAGTGGGCGGGAACGTAGGCACGGCCCAATTCGCGCGCATGGCCCCCGACGGCTACGCGGTGCTGCTGGTCACCAATGGCCCGCTGGTGGCCAATCAGATGATGTTCAAGAACCTGGGCTTCGATCCGAAGAAGGACCTGGATCCTGTCTCCTTCGTGGCCTATCTGCCCAATATGGTCGCCGTGCATCCCAGCGTGCCGGCAAAGACCATCAAGGAGCTGATCGCGCTGCTGAAGGCCAACCCCGACAAGTACAGCTTCGCATCGGGCGGGGACGGCACCAGCACCCACTTTGCGGGCGAACTGATGAAGTCCATGGCGGGCGTGCAGATGACGCACATTCCCTACAAGGGGGATGGCGCGTCGATGCCGGACGTCGTCGGCGGACAGGTGCCCATCGTGTTCGGCAGCATCTTCGCCGCCAAGCGCTTCGTCGACGGCGGCATGCTCAGGGGATTGGCGGTGACGTCCCTGGACCGGGTCCCGTCCATGCCGGACATGCCGACGGTGGCTGAATCCGGCTTGCCCGGCTACGACCTGACCGCCTGGTACGGCGTGGTGGTCCCCGCGGGTACGCCCAAGCCCATCGTCGACAAGTTGAGCCAGACCATCGCCCGGGTCGTGGCGTCGCCGGACTTCCGCGCGCGGGTCGAGGGGATGAGCGGCATACCGAAAAGCACCACTCCGGAAGAGTTTGCCGCCTTCATGGAAGCGGAGCGTCCCAAGTGGAAGAAGCTCATCGAGGAATCGGGAATCAAGATCAACTAGGCCGCTCGCGCCGGGAACACAAGTGAAACAGGAGAAAGCGATGTTTGCTGCAGATGTGCTGAAAGGAAAGGTGGCGTTGATAACGGGAGGCGCGGGCGGCATAGGGCTGGAGATCGCCACGGCCTATGCGCGCCTGGGCGCCAAGGTGGTGGTGGCGAGCCGCAACCAGGAGCGGCTGGACGGCGCCGTGGCGTCGCTGGCGGCGCAGGGCCTGGAGATCCTGGCCGTGCAAACCGACGTCAGAGTCTACGAGCAGATCCAGGCCGCCATAGAAACCGCGGTCGAGCGCTACGGCGCGCTGGACATTCTGGTGAACAACGCCGCCGGAAACTTCCATTGCCCGACCGCCGAACTGTCGCCCAATGGCTGGAAGACGGTCATAGACATCGATCTGAACGGCACGTTCTATGGCTGTCATGCCGCCTACAAGCATCTGAAGGCGGCCCGCGATGGCGGCTGCATCATCAGCATCGCCACCATGCTCGGCCTGAGCGGCTGGCCGGGCGCCGCGCACGCCGGCGCGGCCAAGGCCGGGATCATTTCCCTGTCGCGCGCGCTGGCGGTGGAGTGGGGCGGCGACAACATCCGCGTCAACACCATTTCGCCTGGGCCCATAGGCGACACGGAAGGGGTGCGCCGCCTGTATCAGGAGACCGGCCGCGAGGAACTGGAGCGCAAGAAGACAGCCCTGGGCCGGTTCGGCAACAAGTCCGATATCGCCAATGCCGCCGTCTATCTGGCGTCGGACCTGGGCGCCTACATCACCGGCGAGAACATGGTGGTGGATGGCGGCCGCTGGCTCAAGTACGTGGCGGCCTGAGTGCGCGGGCGGCAGGCCGGCCGCCGCCCGCTGCCCGTTCAGCCCGCTGGCTTGACCAGCGGGCACTCGCTTTGCGACAAGGGACGGTAGGCCTCGTCCCCTGGAATGGTGTCCAGGATTTTCAGCAGATCCCATTCGCCCTTGGACTCCGCCGGGGTCTTCACCTGCGCCAGGTACATGTCGTAGACCATCCGGCCATCGGCGCGGATGCGGCCGTTCCTGGCGTAGAAATCATTGATCGGCATTTCCTTCATCTTGGCCGCCACGGCATCGGCGTCGTCGGTGCCGGCGGCCTGCACGGCCTGCAGGTAATGCAGGGTGGCCGAGTAGGCGCCGGCCTGCACCATGGACGGCATGGATTTCTGGCGTTCGAAATAGCGCTGTGACCAGGCGCGGGTTTCCGCGTTGCGGTCCCAGTAGAAGCCGGTGGTGAACTGCAAGCCTTGCGCGGCCTGCAGGCCCAGGCCCTTGATGTCGTGCAGGAAGACCAGCAGGGTGGCCAGTTTCTGGCCGCTTTGCGTGATGCCGAATTCCGAAGCCTGGCGCACCGCGTTCTGGGTGTCCGTGCCGGCGTTGGCCAGGCCTATCACCTTGGCCTTGCTGGCCTGGGCCTGCAGCAGGTAGGAAGCGAAATCGGGGCTGGACAGCGGCGCGCGCACATTGCCCAGGATCTTGCCGCCGTTCGCCTTGATGACATTGCCGGTGTCGCGCTCCAGCGAATGGCCGAAGGCATAGTCCGCCGTGATAAAGAACCAGCTGTCGCCGCCGGCGCGGGTCACGGCGCGGCCCGTGCCGTTGGCCAGGACGTAGGTGTCGTAGACATAGTGCACGCCATAGGGCGAGCACGCCGCGTTGGTCAGGTTGGACGAGGCCGAGCCGGCGAACAGCGTGATGCGCTTCTTTTCCTTGCCCAGGGTTTGCAGGGCCAGGGCCGATGCGGAGTCGGTGGATTCGATGATGGCGCTGACGCCGTCGCGGTCATACCACTGGCGCGCGCGCGTGGCTGCGATGTCGACCTTGTTCTGGTAGTCCGCGGACAGGACTTCGATGGGGCGGTCCAGTACCTTGCCGCCGAAGTCCTCGGCCGCCATCTTGACCGCGGTGACCATGCCGGGGCCGCCGTGCGCCGAATACACGCCGGTCATGTCGACGATGGCGCCGAGGCGAAATGGGGCGACGCCCTGTGCGTGGCCAGGGAATGCGTACAGCGAACCGCCTAGCAGCGCGGCCATGACTACGGTTGTCTGTTTCATGGGATATGTCCTGCCTTCTCAGGTTGGGCGATGCACGGGGGATTCCATATGGACGACGTACTTGCCGGTGGCGCGGCCTTGCTCCAGAGCGTGCAGGGCGATGGCCACCTCTTCCAGCGGCAGGCTGGCGGCCAGCCTGGGACGGATCAGTCCTTGTTCGCGCATGCGCAGCAGCCGCGCCTGCGCCTGCGCGATCTTCTCGGGCTGGCGGTCGCGGTAGTCGCTCCATTGCAGGCCGATGACGCTGATGTTCTTGAGCAGCAGATAGTTCGCCTTCAGCGTCGGGATCTGGCCCGCCGCGAAGCCGATCACCACCAGCCTGCCGCACCAGGCCAGGGCGCGCAGCGAAGCCGCGAAGACCTCGTCGCCCAGGGGATCGAGCACGATGTCGGCGCCACGGCCATCGGTTGCCGCCCAGACCTGATCGCGCAGACTGTCGCGCAGGTTTGCCGCCGACAGATCGATCACGTGGTCGGCCCCCATCTCGCGGGCCGCCTGCGCCTGTTGCGGCGTGTTGACGCCGGCCAGGGCGATGCCGCCCAGGGCCTTGACCAGTTGCACCGCGGCGCCGCCGACGCCACCGGCTGCGCCGTTGACCAGCACGGTTTCGCCGGCGCTGAAGCCACCGCGTTCCAGCAGCGCCAGATAGGCGGTCTGGAACACCAGCCCCATCGCGGCGGCGTCTTCGTGGCTGACGCCGTCGGGCAGCAGGTGGCAGTGGGCGGCGCGGGCGACGGCCTGGCTGGCGTAGGCGCCGTGCTCCATGTGCGCCACCACGCGATCGCCGGGCTTGAAGCCGGTGACGCCCGGTCCTGTGCGCAGCACGGTGCCGCTGGCGTCCTTGCCCGGCACGAACGGCAAGGGCGGCAGGATCTGGTACCTGCCCGAGACCACCAGCGTGTCCGGATAGTTCACGCCGGCCGCGGCAACCTGGATCAACACCTCGTCAGCGCCAGGCACGGGGTCGGCGACGGTTTCGACACGGTGGTCGCCGGCGGGCGCGAAGTTCCTGACCAACAGGGCTTTCATTCTGTCGCCTCCTGCGCGGCCAAGATGCGCGCCGTGTGTGCTCCCAGGCCCGGAGCCTGGACCTGGGATGCCGGCACGCGCAGGCCGGGATCGATGGGAACCGGCAAGGCGGGCATGGTCCGGCCCGCGCCGTCGGCGACTTCGCGCGAGAACAGGCCGCGCGCAATGAAGTGCGGGTCTTCGGCGGCCTCGCGCAGGCTGGCGACCAGGCTGACGCAGGTATCGCCGTCGCCGAACGCTTGCATCCATGCCTCGGCGCTGCGCTGGATCAGGACGGCCGCGACGCGCTGGCGCACGCTGGCGTCGTCCTCGGCCGCATCGGACAGCTCCGGCAGGCCGATGACCTCGACGAAGGCGCGCCAGAACTTGTCTTCCAACGGCGCCACCGCCAGGTGGCGTCCGTCCGCCGTCTCGTACACCTGGTAGCGGCAGCTGCCGCCCGTGACCTTGTCGCTCCCGGGCCGAGGCCACTGCCCCTGGCTCCAGCCATTGCCCAGCCCCCAATACATAAGCGTGAAAAGGTTGTCCGCCATGGCTACATCGAGGTGGCGTCCCTTGCCGTCGCGGTCGCGCTGGCGCAGGGCCAGCAGGATGTTCATGAAGGCGGGGTAGGCGCCGCCGGCCAGGTCCGCGGTGAGCGTGGGCGGCACCAGAGGCCGTCCTTGAGCATCCCCCGTCAGCGACAGCATGCCGGTCAGCGCCTGGTAGTTCAGGTCGTGGCCGGCCATGCCGGCCCTGGCGCCTTCCTGCCCATAGCCGGTGATGGAGCAATACACCAGGCGCGGGTTGATGCGCGCCACGCTGTCGTAGTCCAGGCCCAGGCGCTGCATCACGCCGGGGCGGAATTGTTCGATCAGCACGTCGGCCTCTTCGATGAGCCGGCGCAGGCGCGCGCGCTCGCCTTCATTCTTCAGATCCATCGCCACCGAGGTCTTGCCGCGGTTGAGCAGGGTGAAGTTGACGCTGTCCTCGCCAAACCGGGGCAGGTAGCCGCGCATCTCGTCGCCGCCGGCCGGCCGTTCGATCTTGATGACGCGCGCGCCGGCCTCGGCCAGCAGCAGCGTGCATAGGGGGCCGGGCAACAGGGTGCTGAAGTCCAGCACCGTGATGTCGCTAAGCGCTTGCATTGCCGCTCTCCTGGAGGTGGCGCTGCCACGCGACGCGCGCGCGCCGCGCGGGGGCGTAGGCTTCCTGGCCCAGCGTTTCGTACAAGGCCTGGCTTACCCGGTAATGGTGGTGCAGGCCGGTACGGCCGAGCAGGGCGATGGGGCCTTCGGGATACCCCAGGCCCAGGCGCAGGGTGGTGTCCATGTCATCGGCGCTGGCCAGGCCCTCGTCCAGGCGCCGCAGCGCCGCGTTGTAGTAGGGCCGCACCAGGCGGTTCAGGATGCGGCCGGGAAAGTCGTTGCAGACGGCGACTTCCAGGCCGGCCGCGGCGAAGGCGGCTCGTGCGGCCTGTAGCGCCTCAGGACTCGTGTAGGGTTTGCGCACCAGTTCGATGAGCCGGGTCGGCGCGTCGTCGCCCAGGCGGAACCGTGCGAACCCGACCACGTTACGGGCGCGGCCGTCGTCGTCGTCGCCCGTATGCACGCCCAGGCATTCCAGATCCAGTTCGATGGCGACGAAGGGCGCCTGCTGGCTTTCTGCCTGTTCCTGCCGGTAGCGCTGGCCGGCCTGGGCGCCCAGGTAGACCCGTCCCTCGCCGCTGGCGTGGGCTTGCGCAAGGAAGTCGTGGGCTTGGGGGAAGGACGCGCTGTTCCCGGTGTCGATGATGCGGTAGGCCATGGTAGTCATGCTCCGAAGATCTTGTCGTTGTCGTAGCGATGGAAGCCCGCGCCGCTCTTGCGGCCCAGGCGTCCTGCGCCAATCATGCGTTTGACCAGAGGGGGGCAGGCCGCGCGCGGCTCATGGGTGCTGCCGTGCAGCGCCTCGCACAAGAGCTTCTGGGTGTCCATGCCGACCATGTCCAGCAAGGTCAGTGGTCCCAGCGGATAGCCCAGGGCGGTCTTGACCGCCAGGTCTATGTCGGCCGGTTCCGCGACCCCCTGGTCCACCATGTTGATGACGTCGTTGTGCCAGGGCACCAGGAAGTAGTTGAGGATGAATCCCGGCGTGTCGCGCGTGAGCACGGGTTGTTGGCCCAGCGCCTCGCAGAACGCCCATGCCTGATCCAGCGCTTCGCGCGAGGTGTTCAGGCCAGGCGAGACTTCCACCAGCTTCATCAGCTGCGCGGGCAGGCAGAAATGCATGCCCACGACCTGGGTGTCGCGGCCGCTGCCGCCGGCGATCTCGGTGATCGACAGGGTGGAGGTATTGGAGGCGAACAGCGTGTGGGGCGCGCAGATCTGGTCCAGCTTGCGGAACAGTTCGTGCTTGACCTGGATATCCTCGAACACCGCCTCGATGATGATGTCGCAGTCGGCCAGCGATTCGATGTCATTGCTGGCATGCCAGTTGGCCAGTATGGCCTCGTCCTGGCCGGCCGCCAGCTTGCCGCGTTCCACCGACTTGCGCAGAAAGGCGGCCGCCTGCCGGCGCCCCTGTTCGGCGAGTTCGGCGCGGGTGTCGTAGGCGCGCAGCTTGTAGCCGGCGCGGGCCACGACGATCGCGATGCCCGTTCCCATGGTGCCGCATCCGACGACGCCTACGGTCTTGATGGTGTTCATGGACTACTCCTTGGTCAGAAAGCTGCGGCCGATGAGTTGGCGGTGGATCTGGTTGGTGCCCTCCCAGATCTGGGTGATCTTGGCGTCGCGCATCAGGCGTTCGACGCGATAGTCCTTGCAGTAGCCGTAGCCGCCCAGCAGCTGCACGGCCTCGGTGCTCATGCGCATGGCCAGGTCGGTGGCCTTGAGCTTCAGGATCGAGGCCTCCATGCCTATGTCGTCGGCGCGGTTGTCGACCATGCCTGCGACGCGCCAGAGCCAGGCCTCGCAGGTCGCCAGCTCGGCCGCCAGGTCGGCGACCAGGAACTGGATGCCCTGGAACTCCAGCACGCGGCGCTTGAACTGGCGCCGCTCGTTGATGTAGGCGACGGCGTCCTCGAAGGCGGCGCGCGCGATGCCCAGCGCATGCGCGGCCACGCTGGGCCGCGAGCGGTTCAGCGAGGTCAGCAGGATGCGCAGGCCGTCGCCCGGTTCGCACAGCAGGTTGGCGCGGGGGATGCGGCAGTTTTCGAAAGCCAGCGTGGCGGTGCTGGAGGCGCGGGTGCCCATCTTGTCCTCGGTGCCGACCACCGTCAGGCCCGGTGCGCCCTTTTCGACGATGACCGCGCTGATCGCCTGCTTGGCATCGTCGATGCCGGCCCACTTTCCGAACAGCAGGTATACGTCGGCCACATCGCCGTTGGTGATGAAGGTCTTCTGGCCGTTGATGACGATCTCGTCGCCCTGGGCCTCGAAGCGGGTGCGCATGCCCGTGGCGTCGGAACCGGCCGAGGGCTCGGTGATGACCAGCGAGGCCAGCCCGCCTTCGGCGATGCGCGGCAGGAGGCGTTGCTTCTGTTCCTCGTTGCCGAATTCGATCAATGGCTTGATGGCATGGAAATTGGTGGCCCAGACGATGCCGGTGGAGGCGCAGGCCGCGGAGATTTCGCGCACGCAGGCCAGATAGCAGGAATAGGACAGCGGCGAGCCGCCGTAGGCTTCAGGAATGAACATGGCGTTCAATCCCAAGGCGTTGATGTCGGCCACGTTGTCGTGGGGGAAGGCGCCGCTGCGGTCCAGTTCGGCGGCCCTGGGTGCGATGCGCTCGCGCGCCAGCTCCCGCACCGAGTCGAGCAGCATGGCTTCTTCGGGGCTCCAGGGCATGGAGGCGTCCAGGCGTTGCAGTACGTTCATTGATTGCTCCTAGCTGCTTGGGCGGGGCTCAGACCATCAGGCTTTGGCCGCCGTCCAGATAAATGGTCTCGCCAGTCAGAAAGCGCGAGCGCAGCGAGAACAACATGGTCACCGCGTCGGCGACTTCGGCGGCTTCGGCCGGGCTGCGGCGCGGAATGCGCTTCTGCAGGTGTTGGGCCAGCGGTCCGCTGGTCATGTACTCGCGGTTCAGGCTGGTCATGACGTAGCCCGGCGCCAGATTGACGACCTGGATGTCGTCGGCCGCCCATTCCACAGCCAGGCAGCGCGTAATGGCGCCCACCGCCGCCTTGGAGGCGCAGTAGGACAGGTTCTTCTTGACGCCGAGCTTGTCGTAGAACGAGCCCATGTTGACGATGACGCCGCCGCCGTTGGCCTGCAGCAGCGGATAGGCGGCCTGGCTGGCCATGAGCACGGACGTGGCGTTGCTGCGCATCAGGGATTCAAACGCCGCGGGCGCCAGCGTGGCGGCCGCGCCGTCGGTGTGCTGGCCGGCGTTGTTCACCAGGCCGGCGATGCGGCCTGCGGCGCGTTCGGAGACTTCGGCGAATGCGCGCTGGATTTGCGCGGCGTCGCCGACGTCGCAGGCCACGGCATGCCAGCGCGCGCGCAGCGCGTCGGGCACGTCCGCCAGTTCTGGCGCCTGGCCCGAGCGTGACAGGCAGGCGACCTGAAAGCCGGCCCGCGCGAGGGAGAGGGCGATTTCGGCGCCGATGCCGCGGCTGGCGCCGGTGACGACAATGGTGGATTCAGGCATGGTCATGCATCCTTGAAGCAGGGGGGGCGTTTTTCGAGAAAGGCCTGCATGCCTTCGGCGGCGTCGGCGCTGCGATAGGCCAGGGTGGAAAGGTCGCGCTCGATGCGCAGTCCCAGCTCCAGCGAGGTCTGCATGCCGCGCTGAACCGCCTGGCGGGCGAAGTCCAGCGCGAGCAGGCCGTGCTGGAGCAGCGGCGCGAGATAGGCCGCGCCGATGGCCGCGGGCTCGCCTTCCTCCGCAATCTGGTTCACCAGGCCGATGCGCTCGGCTTCATCGGCTTTCACCGTGCGGCCGGACAGGATGAGTTCGAGCGCGCGCCCTTCGCCCACCAACCGGGGCAGGCGTTGGGTCCCGCCGTAGCCGGGAATGAGGCCCAGCTTGACCTCGGGCAGACCCATGCGGGCCGCGGGCGTGGCGACCCGGAATGTGCAGGCCAGCGCCAGCTCCAGGCCGCCGCCGAAGGCATAGCCGTGGATCACGGCAACCGAGGGGATGCGCAGCTGGCTGATGCGTTGGAACACTTCCTGGCCCAGGCGGGCGCCTTCGTGCTCGTCGCGCAGCGTGCGTCCCACCAGCTCCGGTATGTCCGCCCCGGCGCAGAAGGCCTTGGCGCCGGCGCCCGTGATGACCAGTCCGCGCGCGGCCGAGGCCGACACGCGCTCGATGGCCTGGTCCAGGTTCCGCAGTTGTTCGAAGCTGAGCGCGTTCAGCGCCTTCTGCCGGTCCAGGGTCAGCACGGCGATGCCGCCCGGCAGGGTTGATTCCTGAATCATGCGTGTCTCACTTGGTGTTCGTGGCGGCGCCTTGCCAGCGCACGGGGATGGGCGCGATCTTTTCGTCCTTGATCCAGTCCATCAGCGCGCGCTTGAGGATCTTGCCGCTGGCGGTCATGGGAAAGCTGTCCAGCAGGATGTAGTACTCGGGCATGTCGTACTTCGACAGGCCGACCTCGTTGAGGTGATGGAGGATTTCGTCGGCCTGCGGCGCGCTGCCGGGCTGGGGGACGATGGCCAGGCACACCATCTCTCCCAGCCTTGGATCCGAAACGGCGAAGGCGGCGGCCCGCAGCACCTGCGGGTGGCGATGGGTGAGATCCTCGATGCGCGCGGGGTGGATGTTGTGCCCGCCCCGGATGATCAGGTCCTTCTTGCGCCCGACGATACGCACGTTGCCCTCGGCGTCCTGCACGCCCAGATCACCGCTCATGAACCAGCCAGAGGCGTTGAACGAGGCTTCGGTGGCTTCCTGGTTGCTGTAGTAGCCCAGCATCAGGAGGCCGCCGCGTCCGCCGATCTCTCCGATTTCTCCCGGCTCGGCTTCGGCGTCGGGATCCTCCTGTTTCCAGATGCGGATCTCGTAGCCCTTGCAGGCTTGTCCGCAGGTGCCCACGATGACGCCGGTGGGGGCGTCGGGCAGTGTGTACTGGTGCGAACCGTTCTCGGTCATGCCGTAGACGTTCTGCGGCTTGATGCCGATGTGCAGGAATTTCTCCGCCAGTTCCTGGGGGATGGGCGAACCGGCCATGTAGAAGGCCTGGACCTCGCCCAGCCTGTCCAGCCCGCGGCGCTTCATTTCCGACAGCAGATCCATGGCATGCGTGGGCACGCCCATGACGTAGGTCGCCTTGCAGGTCTGCAGCCAGTCCAGCGGCGCCAGTCCGGCGGCCGGATCGTGCAACGCCAGCTCCATGCCGGCCACCAGCATCTGCTCCAGCGCCACGGTGCCGATGTGATGGCTCATGGGGCTGAGGCTGAGGGCGACGGTATCCTGGGTGTGGTGCCAGTCGCGCACCAGCGCCCGGCCATTGGCCAGCAGCGTGTTATCGCTGTGCATCACACCCTTGGGGGCGCCGGTGGTGCCGGAGGTGAAGGCCAGGTAGGTGATCTTGTCCGGGTTGAGCACCGGCGGGGTCCGCACGGGCGGCAGGTCGGCGGCGTCGGGGAAAGCATGGGCGCCCGGGGGCAGCGGCATGTCCGGCCGCGGCAGGGCGTAGAAGCGCTTGAGGCTGGGTATCTCGTCCGCCAGCGCGAAGATGTCCTTCTTGTCGGCATCGGCGCCATAGCCGACGGCGGCGACCAGGGCGCGGCAGCACATGCGCCGTGCCAGCTCGACCACTTCGGCCACGGTGTAGTTCTGGTGCAGCGATGGGCAATAGACATAGCCGCCGCGCGAGCAGGCCAGGAACAGGATGACGGTCTCGGCGCGGCTCGGCAGCCAGGCCGCCACCCTGTCGCCCTGCCGCAGTCCGGCCCGGTGCAGGCTCTCGGCCACGCTGTCGACGTGCTGGAGCAGCTGGCTCCAGGTCAGGCGCCGGTATGGGTCGCGCAGGGCATAAGCGTCGGGCCGTTCACGCGCGTGATGGCGGGCCAGCGTGTACAGGGTGTCTTGCTGCCAGATGCCGGACAGGTAGTACTGGCGGGCAGCGTGCGGGGTCTGCAGCGTGAGTAGGGTGTTCATGTTGGGCGTCTCGTTGCGGCCAGGCTCGCTCAATGACCGAACTTGCCGGCGTCCGGCGCGCGCTTTTCCGCGAACGATGCCGCCAGTTCGTCATGTTCCGACGTGTCGAGGTAGCCGCGCAGCAGCAGGTCGTGCGCCATGCGCGAAAGGCCGCCCACGCCGCCATGGCGCGCATTGAAGGCGCCCTTGATCGAAGCCAGCGCGAAGGCGCCGCGGTCGGCGATCTTCAGGGCATGTTCCATCGTGGCCTGGCGCAACTCCGCAGCCGGCACGACCCGGTTGATCAGGCCCATTTCCACGGCTTCCTGCGGAGAGATCTTGGGGTTGCTGTACCAGATGTCCTTGGCCCGCTTCTTGCCGACCAGGTCTTCCAGATACCAGGTGCCATAACCGGCGTCGAAGCTGCCGACCATGGGGCCTACCTGACGGAACATGGCCTTGTCCGAGGCGATGGTGATGTCGCAAACCATCTGCAGCACGTTGCCGCCGCCCACGGCGTAGCCGTTGACCGAGGCGATCACGGGCTTCTGCAGGCGGTCGATGCTCTCGTACATATCCAGCGTCGGCAACACGCCTGCGTAGAGCTGGCTGTCCTGCATGCCGTCCTTGCGTCCGCCCAGGCAAAAGAAGCGGTCTCCGGCCCCGGTGATGATGAGCACGCGGGTGCGCGTTTCGCGCCGGACCGCGTTGATGCAGTCGCGGATCTCATGGCACATCGTTTCGGTGAACATATTGCCGTCGTCGGGGCGGTTCAGCGTCAGAATGCCGACGGGGCCTTGTTCCTCGTACAGGATTTCCTGGAACTCCATGGTGCTGTCCTTGATCTGTGGGGTTATCGAGAATGGAATGGGTCAAATCACGCCGCGCTCGCGCAGCGCGTCGATGCGTGGACCGGCGTATCCCAGCCAGCCGCGCAGGACGTCGTCGGTGTCTTCGCCCAGGGCGGGCGGGGACTTGCGGTGGACGTGCTGGGAGCCGTCAAAGCCTATGCCCAGCCCCACCTGAGGAATAGCGCCGTTGGAGGCGCGGGCGCGATAGATCAGGCCCTTGTCCAGCAGGTCCGGGTCTTGCGCCACCTGGTCCAGCCGGTTGATGGGGCCGGCGGGAATGCTGTGCTCGGCGAACAGCGCCAGCCAATGCGCGCGCGGCTGTGCGCGCAACAGCTCGGCGATGCGCATCACGATGGCCTCCCGGTGCGTCCTGCGGTGCGCATTGCTGGCAAACTCCGTGCGCGCGCCAAAGGCCGGGTCTCCCACGGCCTGCCAGAAGCGCTGCCAGATCCTGTCGTTGCCCAGTCCCAGCGACAAGGGGTCATCGGCCGTATCGAAGACCTGGTAGATGGCGATGACCGAATCCTTGCCGCCCGAGCGCCTGGGCAGCTCGCCGGACCCCAGATAGGGCAGCAGCCGTGGCGAGACGAAGCGCGTCATGCTCGACTGCATCGAGATGTCGATCTGCGTGCCGCGGCCATGCTGGCCGCGCGCGATGTAGGCTGCCAACACCGCCAGCGCCAGGTCCTGGCCGGCCAGCAGGTCGGCGGCCGGCGTGCCGACTTTCTGCGGCGCGGACTCCAGTTCGCCCGTCAGGTCCATGATCCCCGCATAGCCTTCGGCGATCAGGTCGTAGCAGGGAAAGTCGCTGCGCGGACCCGTCAGGCCGAAGCCGGTGAGCGAAGCATGGATCAGCGCCGGGTAGGCGGCTTTCAGACTGTCATAGTCCAGTCCAAGCTTGCGCTGCACGCGGGGCACCATGTTCAGCACCAGCACATCGCTTTGCGCCAGCAAGCTATCGAGGACTTCGCGCCCTTCGGGCTGAGACACGTCCAGCGTGAGGCTGTGCTTGTTGCGGTTGACGCTGAGGTACCAGAGCGAGACGTCCTGCAAAAAGGGCGGGCCCCAGGCGCGCGTGTCGTCTCCGGCGCCGGGCTTTTCCACTTTGAGCACGGTCGCGCCCAGGTCGGCCAGCAGTTGCGTCGCGTACGGACCAGCAATCGAGGTCGTCAGATCCAGGACGCGCAACGGTGCCAGCAGTTCCAGGCCGTTTTTTTGCGAATCCGCGTAGGGCAGGTTTTCTTGCGGTGTCATCAGTCATCCAGGGTGGAAGTCACGTGGATGACATCAAGCAAGTTTCGTGCCATCTTATAAAAAAGGGAGCGCTGCCGGGCTGGCCACGCCTACGGATACGTCCGGAAGCGGCGGGTGTCCTCGGCGCAAACACTTTCCCAAGAACACGAAATCACTCGGAGACACAGGCGTCATGGAAAACGAGATGCGCGGCGTCGTGGTGCTGGACGCCAGCGGCGAAGTGCGCTTTGCCTCGGGGATCGGTTCCGACTCCCGGCTGCTGCGTGACCTGTCCAAGCGCTGGGCGGCTCGCGCCTTGCGGCCCATTCCTGCCTGCTTCGCGCTCGAGCACCTGGACGAGCCGCTCAGCGTGCTGCACGTGGCCACGCCTGACGCGGCGTGCTTCCTGGTCAGTCGTCACGACGAAGCGGACCCGCTGTTCAAGTTCGTGGCCAGCGTCGACTTCGCCGGCGATATCCTGCGGCATCTCATCACCAATCCGTACGGCGCGATCAATGTGGTCGATGCCCAGGGCACCCTGCGCTACATGAGCCCGGTGCACGAGAAGTTCTTCAAGTTGTCGCGCGGCGAAGGCGTGGGCCGTCCGGCGCGCGAGGTCATCGAGAACACGCGGCTCGACACCGTGCTGCGCAGCGGTAAGGCCGAGATCGGCCAGACCCAGGAGATGCACGGCACCACGCGCGTCGTGAGCCGCACGCCTATCTTCGATCGCCAGCGCCGCGTGGTCGGCGCCATCGGCCAGGTCATGTTCAAGAGCCCGGACGCGCTGCAGAAGATGAGCGCCGAGATTTCCCGGCTGCGCAAGGAGGTGAACTTCTACAGGCGTGAACTATCCAGCATGGATCGGCCGAATCGCGGTCTGGATGCGATCATCGGCGACAGCGAGCCGGTGGCGCGGCTGAAGGAACAGATCGTCAAGATCGCGCCCTTGGATGTGCCCGTGCTGCTGTTGGGCGAGAGCGGCGTGGGCAAGGACGTGGTGGCGCATGCCATCCATATGCTGGGTCCGCGGGCCAGCGATCCGATGGTGGTCATCAACGCGGCGGCGCTGCCTGTTTCCCTGGTTGAAAGCGAGCTCTTCGGCTACGAGAGCGGCGCGTTCACGGGCGCGGACCGCAAGGGCAGGCCTGGAAAGTTCGAACAGGCCGACGGCGGGTCGCTGTTCCTGGATGAGATCGGCGACATGCCGCTGGAAGTGCAGGTGAAGCTGTTGCGGACCTTGCAGGACGGCACATTCCAGCGTGTTGGAGGCGAATCGCTGCACCGCTCGAACTTCCGCCTCATCTCGGCCAGCAACCGCGACTTCCATCAGATGCTGGATAGCGGCGCCTTCCGCCTGGACCTGTTCTACCGCATCAGCGCCGTGACCCTGCGCCTGCCCTCCTTGCGCGAGCGCCTGGAGGATATTCCGATACTGGCCGGCACGTTCCTGAAGCAGTTCGCGGATCGCCACGGCCTGCCGGTCAAGGAGATCGAGCCAGCCGCCTTGCGCTTTCTGCAGTCTCTGCCCTGGCCGGGAAATGTGCGCCAGTTGCAGCACGCCATCGAGCGCGCCGCCATTTTCTGCGACGGCGATGCGATCCGGGTGGCGGATTTCGAGATGGCGGGCGAGGCGCGCGGCGCCTACCACCTGGATACCGTGCGCGTGGCTACTGCGGCGCCGCGCGACGGCTCCATGAAGGAGGTCAAGGACCGCATGGAGGCAGATCTCATCGTGGATTATCTGCAGCGCTTTCACGGCAACAAGAAAAAGGCCGCGGAAGCGCTGGGCATATCGCGGTCCTATCTGTACAAGCGGCTGGCGGAGATCAAGGGATCGCCTGGCCAGTGACAGGGGCCGCTTGCGTGCAGCGGTTGCGGCTTGCGCCTGTGGCGCGATTTGGTCGAGGCAATTTCACGTTTCGTCGAAAATGGCGTGATCTCTCTTGCGCAGCTGACGAAAATCGCTCCATTTCGACCCGCGCCGCTGTGGTTGCGCAGGAGGGATTGCGGGATAGGCCGTTGCTGCCTTTACTCAGCGCTGCGCCACCGCGCGCCGCAGGCGCTGCGAGGCGACCCGGCCCAGTACGACGGGGGCGACGCCGTTGTTGAACGCTACCTCGGTCTGCGCGCCGGGAAGTTGCGAAAGATGGGAGACATGTTCCAGATTCATGATGACCGACCGGGACAGGGCGCAGAAGGGCGGGCAAGGCAGTTGGGCCGCCAGCCGCTTGAAGGTGATGTGCATCAACTCGTTGGCGTGGGTAGCGCTGCAAAGAAGAACATAGTCGCCTTGCGCTTGCGCCACGGTCAGTTCATGGATCTTGATGAGCTTGGTGCCGTTGCGCGTGCGCAATGTCAGGTGGCCGCTGGCGCGGGGGCGCAGGCGCGCCAGCGTCTGTTCAAGCCGGTCGGGCCGTACGGGTTTCAACAGATAATCGACGGCCTGGACGTCGAAGGCGCGGGCGGCGTAATCGCTGTGCGCGGTGACGAAGACGACGGCGGGCGGGGCTTCCAGCTCGTCCAGCAGGTCGAAGCCGGTGGCGCAAGTCAGTTCGATGTCCAGGAACAGGGCATCCGGACGATGCTCGCGGACCAGCGCTCGCGCCTGTTCCAGGTTGGCGGCTTCGCCCGCGACCTGGACGTCGGCCGAGGCTTCGAGCAGCCGGCGCAGGTAGCGCCGCGCCGGGGCTTCATCGTCTATGACAAGCACGCGCAGCATTTTCCTCCCTGGCGCCGTGATGTGGCGGGTATAGTCGTCGGGTCTGGCACGCGGGTAAATATAAGGCCTAGGCAGTTTCCAGTGAACCCTTTGCTGGTCCGGAGGGCGTGTCCATGCAGTTCAAATTGATCAGCCAGGGCTTGAGCCCCGGGGAGTCCTCGCTCGGTTTCTGGCGGGCGCAGACGCTGGGCTGGCTCTTTCTTGCGATCGTGGGGTTCTTCATCCGGCTGGCGATTTTTGGCAACGCCACCGCCGCCTTCTGGCTGACCGTGGCGCTGGAGCCGCTGGCATTCGTCCTGACCAGCGCGGCAGCCGTGCTGCACGGCCGCCGCTCGGGCAGGGGCGACCCGCCCTTGCTGGTGCTGGTCAGCGCGGTGCTGTTCTGCCTGACTGCATCTGCCCTATTGGCGTCGATCGCCTACGGCATCCACAGCCTGTTCCTGCCCGGCGCGATCCGGGTGCTGCCGGGCAACCAGTACCGGCTGGGCTTTCTCTACTACATGGGCATGCTCTCCATCTGGACGCTGATCTACTTCGGCGTGTCGGCCGAACTGAGCGCGCGCACCGAGCGCCTGTCCAAGATGAAGGCGGAAACGCGTTCCTTGAAACTGGAGCTCGAGCATCTGCAGCTGCAGATCGAGCCGCATTTCCTGTTCAACTCGCTGAACACCATCGTGGCCGAGATCGCCGAACGTCCCGCCATCGCGGAGGAAATGACCCGCAGCCTGGCCGAGTATCTGCGCTACTCGCTGGACCGGCGCGGACGCGGCCTGTCCAGGCTGGAAGAGGAGATCGAGGCCGCCGAGGCCTACGTGCGCATACAGGCGTTGCGCTTTGAAAAGAAGCTTGAACTACATTGCCAGATCGATCCGGCCACGCTGGAGATCAGTCTGCCGCGCATGACGCTGCAGGGGCTGGTGGAAAACGCGATCAAGCATGGCATGCGTTCGGAGCATGCGCATTTCCCCATCGGCATACGCACGAGGTTGCAGGGCGGGGAGTTGCTCATCGAAGTGGAAAACCCCGGCCGGCTGCACGCGCCCTACGATCTCGCCAACGGCGGGGGCGGACTGGGGAATCTGTGCCGCCGCCTGACGCTGAGGTATCCGGACAGGCACGAGTTCCTGCTGGAGCAGCGGGGGGAAAGAACGGTTGCTCAAATCAGGTTGAGGGGGGAGCCCCTACCCGTCTGACCTCGGAGCAAGCCCGCCGCTTTCGTAATGTGGAGGCGCGGGCTGGAATCGAACCAACCTACGCGGATTTGCAATCCTGCTGCATAGCCACTCTGCCACCGCGCCATTTGTTTTGTCCTAGGACATATATAATTGTGATCGAGGACAAAATAAATTGCAAGCGTCCGCTGCGGACTGACTGCTGTTTCGCGTGGCCGCCGGCCACGCGGCTGTCCTTGTTGCCGGGCCGCCATGGGGGCGTCCCGGATTCGATCGAGGACAGCAATGCAGTTCCAGTTTCCCATCGTCATCATCGACGAGGACTTCCGCTCGGAAAACACGTCCGGCCTGAGCATCCGGGTATTGGCCGAGGCCATCAAGGCCGAGGGCTTCGACGTGCTGGGGACGACCAGCTACGGCGATCTCAGCCTGTTCGCGCAGCAGCAAAGCCGCGCCAGCGCCTTTATCCTGTCCATCGACGACGAGGAACTCGCGCATGGCGAGGGTATCGCGCCTGCGCTGCTGGCATTGCGGGAATTCATCAGCGAAGTGCGGCGGCGCAATGCCGACGTGCCGATCTACGTCTACGGAGAAACCAAGACCGCGCGGCACATTCCGAACGACATCCTGCGTGAACTTCAGGGCGTGATCCATATGTATGAGGACACGCCGGAATTCGTGGCGCGGCATCTGATCCGCGAGGCCCGGGCCTACCTGGAAGGCGTCAAGCCGCCGTTCCTGAAGGCGTTGCTGGACTACGCCGAGGACGGATCCTATTCCTGGCATTGCCCGGGGCATTCCGGCGGCGTGGCGTTCCTGAAGAGTCCGGTGGGCCAGATGTTCCATCAGTTCTTCGGCGAGAACATGCTGCGCGCGGACGTCTGCAATGCGGTGGAGGAACTGGGGCAGCTGCTGGACCACAACGGCGCGATCGGCGCGAGCGAGCGCAACGCCGCGCGCATTTTCAATGCGGACCACTGCTATTTCGTGACAAACGGGACCAGCACCAGCAACAAGATCGTGTGGCACCACATGGTGGCGCCGGGCGACGTGGTGCTGGTGGACCGCAACTGCCACAAGTCCATCCTGCACAGCATCGTCATGACGGGCGCGATTCCCGTCTTCCTGCGCCCCACGCGCAACCATTTCGGCATCATCGGGCCGATTCCGAAGAGCGAGTTCGATGTCGAAACGATCCGCGGGAAGATCCGCGCCCATCCGCTGCTCCAGCACCTGGACGCCGATGCGGTACGTCCGCGGGTGATGGCGCTGACGCAGTCGACCTACGACGGCATCATCTACGAAACCGAGACGATCAAGGCGGCGCTGGACGGCTACGTCGATGCCTTGCATTTCGATGAAGCCTGGATGCCGCACGCGGTGTTCCATCCGTTCTATGGCGCCTATCACTGCATGGGCAAGCAGCGCGCGCGGCCCAGGGAATCGCTGGTGTTTTCCACGCAATCCACGCACAAGCTGCTGGCCGGCATCAGCCAGGCCAGCCACGTGCTGGCGCAGGATTCCATGACGCGGCAGCTGGACCGGCATCTCTTCAACGAAGCCTATCTGATGCACACCAGTACCAGCCCCCAGTACGCCATCATCGCCAGCTGCGACGTGGCGGCGGCCATGATGGAGCCGCCGGGAGGCACGGTGCTGGTGGAGGAGAGCATCGCCGAGGCGCTGGATTTCCGCCGCGCGATGAAGGAAGTCGGCACGCATTTCGCCGACGGCGACTGGTGGTTCAAGGTCTGGGGTCCGCAGGCGTTGGCGCCGGAGGGCATAGGCTCGCCCGAGGACTGGATCATCCGCGCCGACGGCGCAGATTCGTCCTGGCACGGATTCGGCGCGCTGGCGGACGGCTTCAATATGCTGGACCCGATCAAGTCCACCATCGTGACGCCTGGGCTGGACCTGGATGGCAACTTCGCGGACAGCGGCATTCCGGCCTCCATCGTCACCAAGTTCCTGGCCGAGCATGGCGTGATCGTCGAGAAGACCGGCCTGTACAGCTTCTTCATCATGTTCACGATAGGGATCACCAAGGGCCGTTGGAGTTCGCTCCTGACCGCGTTGCAGCAGTTCAAGGACGACTACGAGCGCAATCAGCCCATGTGGCGGATCCTGCCGGAGTTCTGTCGCAAGCATCCTCGCTACGAGAACATGGGTTTGCGCGACCTGTGCCAGCATGTCCATGCGACCTATGCCAGGCATGACATCGCCCGGCTGACCACGGACATGTACCTGACCGACGTCACGCCGGCGATGAAACCCTGCGATGCCTACGCCTGCATCGCCCAGCGTCGCACCGAGAGGGTGGAGATCGATCATCTGGAAGGCCGCATCACCACCAGCCTGATCACACCCTATCCCCCTGGCATACCTTTGTTGATACCGGGCGAGGTGTTCAGCCGGACCATAGTCGATTACCTGAAGTTCTCGCGCGAGCTGAATCGGGAGTGCCCAGGGTTCGGGACGGACATCCATGGCTTCGTGGAACTGCGCGACGTGGACGGAAACCCGCGCTACTACGTGGATTGCTTGCGGTAAGCCCGCTTTATGCGGACCGGGAATCCGTGTCAAACTTACGCCGCGAGTTGGCCCGGCCAGGGGCCTCCATTGACTTGGCGTGGGCCGGCCGCTGTCCATGCCAGGAACGGGATTGTCTTAGGACTCTATGAAAATACAAGGAAAGACCGCCGCGGAGATCTTCGATTGCGTGCGAGCGATGGCTCAGTCGGGGCAGCTGCCTCCGGGCCATGCGCTGCCGCCGGTACGGGATCTGGCGGTCGAACTGGATATCAACCGCAATACTGTCGCCGCCGCCTACAAGCGGCTGGTGACGGCGGGCATTGCCCTGACGCAGGGCCGCCTGGGCACCATCATCCGCGCCCAATCCGGTCCTGGCGAACAGGAGGGCGCGTTGTCGGACTCGCCGCTGGCCGATCTGGCCAGCGGCAATCCCAATCCGGCCTGGCTGCCGGACTTGAGCGCCGCGCTTGCCATCCGGCCCTATCAGCCGCGGCTATATGGCGAGCCCACCGTCAACGCCGGGCTGGAGAGCTATGCCCGCGCCTGGTTCGCGCCGGACTGCCCGGCGCCTTTCGAGATCAACCTGTCCCACGGCGCGGTGGACGCCATCGAGCGGCTGCTCAGCTCGCACCTGGTGGCTGGGGACAAGGTGGCGGTCGAGAATCCCTGCTTCCTGAGCAGCATCAACATGCTGCGCATCGCCGGCCTGCAGGCGCTGGGCGTGCCGGTCGACGCCGAAGGCATGCAGGCGGCGGCCCTGGAGGCGGCGCTGGCCAAGGGCGCGCAGGCCGTGATCCTGACGCCGCGGGCCCACAACCCCACGGGCTGCAGCCTGAGCGAAAAGCGGGCGAAGGCGCTGGCGCGGGTGCTGGCCAAGTATCCGCATGCCATGGTTATCGTGGACGATCATTACGCCTTGCTGTCGGGCAAGGAATACCACTCGGTGCTGCCCTCCGGCGCGCAGCGCTGGGCGCTGGTGCGCTCGTTCTCCAAGACGCTGGGCCCCGACGTGCGGCTGGCCATGGTGGCCAGCGATCCCGCGACGTCGCGTCAGTTGCGCTTGCGGCTGGCTTCCGGCACCAGCTGGGTCAGCCACCTGCTGCAGGACATGGTCGAGGTCACGTTGGGCCGGCCCGAGGTTGCCAAGCAGATGGCCCAGGCCCGCAAGGATTACGCGCAGCGCCGCAAGGCCCTGGAGGGCGCCTTGCTGGAGCAGGGCGTGCCGTGCGCCGCTGACGGCGACGGCCTGAACCTGTGGGTGCCGCTGGATACCGACGATCAGGCCGTCGCGCTGGCCCTGGCCCATCGCGGCTGGCTGGTGCGCCATGGCGACGCCTTCGGGGTGCAGGAACCTGTCAGGGGCCTGCGCATCACCATCTCGGCGATCGAACCGGGCCAGTGCCGCAAGCTGGCGCGGGATATCCGGGAAAGCATGGTCTAAGGCCTGTGCAAGGCTCCTTTTAATGTGAACAGGTTCTAGCCGCCGGCGTCAACGCCGGTCGGCCATGGCTTGTCCCAATCTGACGGTGCGCCCCGTTTTCCAGCCGGGATGGAAACGCCAGGCGCTGCCCGGCATCAGCACCACCACGGTGGACCCGAGCTGGAAATGCCCCATCTCCGCGCCTTGCGGCAAGCGCAAGGGCGGCAGGCCGCCGTAGTCCCACTGCTGAATGCGACGGCCATGCGGCGCCACCGGGCCATGCCAGGCCGTGGCGATGCTGCCGACGATGGCGGCGCCCACCAGCACCATGGCGTAGACGCCATGGAGGGGATGTTCGAACCAGCAGACCACCCGTTCGTTGCGCGCCAGCAGGCCGTCCATGCCTTGCACGATCTCCGGCCGGACGGAATACAGCGTTCCCGGCACATGGCGCATGCCCAGCAGACGTCCCTCGCAAGGCATGTGCACCCGATGGTAGTCGCGCGGACTCAGATAGATCGTGGTGAACCAGCCGCCGCCCAGCGCGCGGGCCAGGTCGGCATCGGCCAGCAGCGCGGCCGCGCTGTATTGGCGCTGCTTGGCCTGGATCAGTTGCCCCAGGCTGATGCGGCCGAACTGGCTGACGACGCCATCCGCCGGACTGGTCCAGTCCGCGTCGGCCAGCTGGCGGGCGCCGGGACGCAAGGCGCGCGTGAAGAACGCGTTGAAACTGTCATAGGCCTTCGGATCGGGGAGCAGGGCCTCGCCGAGATCGATGCCGTACCAACTGGCATACCCGCGGATCAGCGGCTGGGCTACCCATGACTGGCGGCATGAAGCCAGCCGGCCGGCGCAGCGCGTCAGCCAGAGCTTGGGCGCAACGCGCTGGAAAAACAGGGAAAGAGACGTAGACATGAAACTCGCGGCTGCGGCGTGGGCGGTATGGCATTTATTGTCCTGAATCGTAGTGTAGTATGACATAGGACAAAATCGAGATTCAGAAACCCGTCGATCGCTTACCGAGAGGCCGTTGCCGCAACACCATGGTTTCCCTACACAGCCCGCGCGTTGAGACCTTGTCGCCCTACGTGCCCGGAGAGCAGTCGCCGGGCGATGGATGGATCAAACTCAACACCAACGAAAATCCCTATCCGCCGTCACCCGCCGTGGTGGCGGCCATCGCCGCCGCGGCGGCCGAAGGCCTGGAGCGCTATCCGGATCCACAGGCCGGGCATCTGCGCGCGGCCATCGCGCAATATCACGGGGTGCCGGCGGCGCAGGTCTTTGCCGGCAACGGTTCCGACGAAGTGCTGGCGCTGGCGTTCTGCGCGTTCTTCCAGCATGGTGTCCAACCCTTGCTGATGGCGGACGTGACCTACGGCTTCTATGAGGTGTATTGCCGCTTGTTCGGCATACGCAGCGCGCAGATCGCGGTGGACGACGGCCTGAGGCTGGACCTGGATGGTTTTGCGGCGTTGGGCGCTGCGGATGCCGGCATTGCCGGCATGGTCATCGCCAACCCGAATGCACCCACGGGAGAATGCCTGCCGCTGGACCGCGTGCAGCGGCTGCTGGAGATCCAGCCCCGCCGGCTGGTGCTGGTGGACGAGGCCTATGTGGACTTCGGCGGACAATCCGCCATTGCCCTGGTGCAGCGGTATCCGAACCTGCTGGTGATCCAGACGCTGTCGAAGTCCCGGGCGCTGGCCGGCCTGCGCGTGGGGTTCGCGATTGGGCAGGAGCCGCTGATTGCCGCGCTGGAACGGGTGAAGAACAGCTTCAATTCCTATCCGCTCGGCCGCCTGGCGCAGGCGGGCGCCGCAGCGGCCTTTCAGGACCGCGCCTATTTCGAGGAGACGCGGCAGGCCATCATCGGCACCCGTACCTTGCTCTGCGCGCATCTGCGGCTGTTGGGCTTCGACGTCTTGCCGTCGCAGGCGAATTTCCTGTTCGTGCGCCATCCGCGCTTCGATGCGCGGGCGCTCGCGGCTGGTCTGAAGGACGCGAAAATACTGGTGCGCCATTTCCAGCGGCCGCGCGTGGAGCAGTTCCTGCGCATTTCCGTGGGCACCGAGGAACAGGCGGCATGCCTGGTGCGGGTGCTGCGCGCCATGGTCCAGCCGTAGCGGCACGGACGGGACTCGCGGCGCTTATCGCGGACGCGACGCAAGGCAGCCTTCCGAGTCGCACTCTCCGCGGCTGGAATCATCTGGCGCAGCAGCCTCGACGGCAGGGACATCGTTCTCGCCCTGCAGTCTGCCGATGGCCGCGCCCAGGGCCAGGTCGTCGATGCTGCCGAAGTGCTGCAGGCGCACGCGTCCCCGGCGGTCCAGCAGGACCAGGCTGGGCGTGCCGCGCAGCCCATAGGCTTGCATGGTCATCGGCACGGCGCCATTCGCGGCAGGGCGGTCGATGCCGATGGGAAAGCTCCACCGGTACTCGTGATTAAAGGCCCGCAGCGCGGCGGGGCCCATGACGTCGTGGTGTTCGAACACGGTATGCAGGCCGATGACCGCCACATCCTGTCCGCGGAACAGCCGGTGCACGCGTTCGGCCTGCGGCAGCCCATGCGACAGGCACCCAGGACATAGCATCTGAAATGCGTGCAGCAGCACGACCTTGCCGCGCAGGGCGGCGAGATCGATGGGGCCATCCGCATTCAGCCATTCGTCTGTCAGCAAGGGCGGGGGCAATGCGTGGGGCAGGGTATCGGATCGGGACATCTGCAGGCTCCTGAGGCGCGGCGGGCGGGTGAGGGGCTCCGCCCGCCGCGATGGGTGAATTACGCGGCGCGGCGCAGTTTCACGGCCGGGAAATCCACCGGCACGGCAAAGGCCACGTTGACGTAGTTGGTGAACAGGTTGAGCGCGACGTGCGCCAGGATCTCGACGATCTCCTGGTCGCTGTAGCCTGCCGCGCGCACGGCTTGCACGTCGGCGGCGCTCACTTGCCCGCGCGCCTCCACCAGCTTCAGCGCGAAGCGCAGCGCCGCGGCGGTCTTGGGGTCGGCGGCGTCGCCGCCTTGCGCGGCAGCCATTTCCTCGGCGCTGGCGCCCGCCTTGCGCCCCAGGGCCGTATGGGCTGCGAGGCAGTATTCGCAAGCGTTGCGGTCGGCCACCGCCACAGCGATCTGTTCGCCCAGCTTGGCGGGGATGACGCCGCCACCGAGCGCGCCGAATGCGCCCCACATGCTCTGCAACGCCGCCGGCGAATTGGCGACAGCCTTGAACATGTTCGGCGTAGCGCCAAAGGCGCCGTGGATCTGCGTGAGCAGCGCCTTGCGGTCCGCACTGGCGTTGCTGGCATCGATAAGAGGAACTCGGGACATGTCGGTAACTCCTGGAAAAGAAAAAAAGGCCGCCGGTATCGGACGGGCTGGAGAAATCGTACGTAGAATGGCTGGACGTAAGGTGTTGTTTAATCCATAGAAATTGTCATTTCGTCCAAGATATGAGCGATCCTGTTCCTCTCCAGGTTGACCGGCTGTCGGCGTTGCTGGACCGTTTCCGGGTGCGCGCCACGCTGTTCCACACGGGTGCGCTATGCGGCACCCAGGCTTTCGAAGCCGTGCCGGGGCGTGGCTTTCTGCACGTGTTGCGCCGGGGCGAGATGGAAGTGCGGCATCGCCCGGGCGAGACCGCCACGCCGCGCCTGCGCCTGGCCGAGCCGACCCTGCTGTTCTACCCGCGCGCGGTGCATCACGAGTTCGTGAATCCTCCGCGGGATGGTTCGGATTTCACCTGCGCCGCGCTGGATTTCGACGGCGGCGAACGTAATCCCATCGTGCAGTCCCTGCCGCCCGTGGTGCGGATTCCGCTGGACGCGGTCAAAGGCTTGCGGCCCGCGTTGGACCTGCTGTTCGCCGAGGCGGATCATGTGCGCTGCGGCTCGCGCCTGCTGGCCGACCGCCTGTTCGAAGTGGTGCTGATCCAGCTGCTCAGGTGGATACTCGATCATCCGCAGGACGTAGGCGTGACCAGCGGTTTGGTGATGGGGCTGTCGGATCCGCGCCTGGCCAGGGCGCTGGTGGCGCTGCACCGATCGCCATACGAAGACTGGTCCCTGGCCAGGATGGCGGCGATGGCGGGCATGTCGCGCAGCGCCTTCGCGGCGGCCTTCAAGGACGCTACCGGTGCTACTCCCGCGGCCTACCTGACCGATTGGCGGCTGAGCCTGGCGGCGTCCATGATGCGATCGGGCCACGCCGTCAAGCTGGTGGCGGCGGAGCTGGGGTTTGCCAGCGCCTCGTCCCTGTCCAAGGCGTTCCGGCAACGGATGGGAGTGTCGCCGCGCGAATGGCTGGCCGCCAACGCATAGCACCCGCCGGTCCCGTGCCAGCGTGATAATATTGACCTATGACAAAACTTCAGGCGGCATAAGCGTAATGGAAAACGCCGGCCGTTATTCCTACGCGAGGTTCGGGCATGAGCGAGCAAGACCCTGGGCAAGACAACGGCACCCAGACACAGCATGGCCAGCATGGCCGTTGGCCGCAGGCGCAGTCGGTCGAGGACTTCCGCCGCAATCTGGCCACGGTCAACGAGCGCATCGCCGATGCGGCGCGGCGCGCCGGGCGCGATCCGGCGACGGTGCGCCTGCTGCCGGTGAGCAAGACGGTGGAAGAGGCGCGCATCCGGCTGGCCTACGAGGCCGGGTGCCGCTACCTGGGCGAAAACAAGCTGCAGGAAGTGTCCAGGAAATGGGAAGCCATGGCAGACCTGACGGACCTGCGCTGGTCGGTCATCGGCCATCTGCAGACCAACAAGGCCAAGCTCGTGGCCCGTTACGCGGCCGAGTTCCAGGCGCTCGATAGTCTGCGGGTGGCCGAAGCGCTGGATCGCCGGCTGCAGGCAGAAGGCCGTCAGCTGGACGTGTTCGTGCAGGTCAATACCTCGGGCGAAGCCAGCAAGTACGGGCTGCAGCCGGAAGAGACCGCGGCCTTCCTGCGGGAACTGCCTGCGTTTTCGGGGCTGCGGGTGCGCGGCCTGATGACCCTGGCGCTGTTTTCGGCCGAAGCGGCGCGGGTACGCGAGTGCTTCATCCTGTTGCGCACGCTGCGCGACCAGCTGCGCCAGGACGCGCCCGCGGGCATAGGCATGGATGAACTGTCCATGGGCATGTCCGGCGACTACGAGATCGCCATCGAGGAAGGGGCCACCGTGGTCCGCGTCGGCCAAGCCATCTTCGGCGCGCGCAACACGCCCGACTCCTATTACTGGCCCACCGACAACGGCGCGCAAGCGCGTGAACCGGAGTAGCGCGCATGCCGGTGTACCGACTCATCATCAAGCGTGACGGCCGCCTGATCGGCCATTTCGAATCCACCGCGGCATCCGCGCTGGACGACAGTCGCGACATCGCCGCGCGGCTGCCGGCCAAGGACGGTTATCAGCTCAGCCTGCAGGTTGCCGACGGCGAGCGGCGCCTGCTGGAAAGCACGCCGCAAGGCATTCGGCTGCTGGCGTCGGAAAACGTGTTTGTCTCAACCCCCGAAGGCTTGCTGGGCGGCCTGGACCGTCACCCAAGCCCGCAATAGGAGTCCCTGGAATGAGCCTCAGCGCCTTGGCGATCCGCCACGTTCCCTTTGAAGACCTGGGCATATTGGCGCCGGTCCTGGCGGAGCGCGGCTACAGCGTGCGATACCTGGAAGCCGGCGTCGACGCCATCGATACCGCCGCCCTGGGTAATGCCGATCTCGTCGTGATCCTGGGCGGCCCCATCGGCGTCTATGAAACCGGCCGCTATCCCTTCCTGGCGCAGGAGCTGCGCGCCATCGCGCACCGCCTGCGCCAGGACAAGCCGACGCTGGGCATCTGCCTGGGCGCACAGCTCATGGCGGCGGCGCTGGGGGCGGACGTGGTGTCCACCGGCCGCGCGGAGATCGGCTATGCGCCGTTGACGCTGACGCCGCAAGGGCAGGATTCCGTGCTGAATGCGGTCGCGTCCGTGCCCGTGCTGCACTGGCATGGCGACCAGTTCGCCATACCCGAGGGCGCGTCCCGCCTGGCCGAAACGCCGGGCTTCCCGAACCAGGCGTTTGCGCTGGGATCCAGGATACTGGGCCTGCAGTTCCATCTGGAGGCGGATTCCGCGCAGATCGAGCGTTGGCTGATCGGCCATGCCTGCGAACTGAGCCTGCGCCAGATCGATCCGGCCGCCATTCGCGAGGACGCACTGCGTTACGGCCCGCAGCTCGAACGCTGCGCGCGCAACGCGATGGAGCGGTGGTTGGACCAGATCTGAGTTTGTCCCATGCCCTGACGCCCGCCGGCGCCCGGGTCTCTCCACATCGATAGCCTTGCATAGGCATCCGGGGCGCTCCGCGCCTCGTTCCGGCCCGCCGCAGCTTGCGGCCATCGGCGTTTCTCCCGGCCGTGATCCTTCGTGCTGAATCTAAGGGTTAAACCCAGTAGCCGCCTCGATGCGCTGTCAATAGGATCCCGTTTTATATAAATGGGATCCCATTTGTATTTATCATTTTCCTTTCTTCAGGACGGACAGCACATGACCAGCATCGACACCATCACAGGCAAGAAGATCATCAACGAGGGCGGCCGCGGCGGTCCGCTGACCGAAGACCATCAGGGCATGCGCGCCCGCCACGAGAACGACCTCGAGTGGACCAACCTGCGTTACGAAGGCCAGTTCGCGAAGATGATGTTCCATCCGACGGCAGAGGATCCGACGATTCCGAACGCGGGCATCGTGCGGTACGAAAAGGGCTCGGGGCACCCGCTGCACAACCACTACTTCGCGCAGGTCTGGTACATCCTGGACGGTCAGTTCCTCATCGAAGGCAAGCTCCACGGCAAGGGTTCGATGATCTTCCATCCGGATCCCCATTTCGAAAGCGAACTGCAGACTATCGAGGCCGGCACGATCCTGTACGTGCAGTACGTCGGCCCGCATACCCGCCAGGGCGCTATCTACGAGGGCCGCTTCAACGTCAGCGAACGCAAGAGCCTGGCGGAAGAGACCACCGCCGTGTAGTCGGACGCAAAAAAGAAAACAAGGGAGACCGGGATGAACGCCATCTCACAACAGCCGTCCTCGCGCACCAAGAAGCACTACGTGACCGCGGGCCTGTCCAGCATGATCGGGACCACCATCGAGTGGTATGACTTCTTTCTCTACGGCATTGCGGCCGCGCTGATTTTCAACAAGATCTACTTTCCCGCGATCGACCCCATCAGCGGGACGCTGGCGGCATTCGGTACCTATGCGGTCGGATTCATCGCGCGTCCGTTGGGCGGCATCGTCTTCGGCCACTTCGGCGACCGCGTCGGCCGCAAATCGATGCTGATGATCAGCCTGATGCTGATGGGCGTGCCCACCATCCTGATCGGCCTGACGCCAAGCTATGAGGCGATAGGCTACTGGGGCGCGGTGGCCCTGGTCTTCTTCCGCTTCCTGCAAGGCCTGGCGGTAGGCGGCGAGTGGGGCGGCGCTGTGCTGATGGCGGTGGAGCACGCGCCAGAAGGCAAGAAGGGCCTGTTCGGCAGCCTGCCGCAGGTCGGGGTCGCGCCCGGCTTGATCCTGTCGTCGCTGGCCATGGGCGCGGTCTCCAGGCTGCCGGAGGCGGAGATGCTGAGCTGGGGCTGGCGCCTGCCATTCCTGGCAAGCGTGTTCCTGCTGCTGGTCGGTTGGTACATCCGCGCCAAGGTCAGCGAATCGCCGGAATTCAAGCAGGCGCAAGCCCAGCCGAAACAGGACGCGCTGCCCTTGAAGACAGTGCTCAGAGACCACAAGGTGCCGGTGTTGGCCGCGCTGGTGGCCTGCATCTCCGAAAAGACCTGGTTCTACACGCTGGCGACGTTTTCATTGACCTACGCCGTGGGCACGCTGGGGCTGCCGCGTGAAACCATATTGACGGGTGTCATATGGGGAGCGGTCGGGGCGTTGTTCACCATTCCGCTGTTCGGGCTGCTGGGCGACATGATCAGCAAGCGCGCGATATTCATCGCCGGTGCGTTGGGCATCTCACTGTTCAGCGCGACGTTCTTCTCGTTGCTGGAAGAGAAGACGGCGTATCACACGAACATCGCCATGCTGGTGGCATTCGGCCTGGTCTACGCCGCGATGTATGCGCAGGAATCCAGCCTCTTCTCCAGCATGTTCCCGCCTGCCGTGCGCTACACGGGCATCTCGCTGGCGGTGCAGATAGGCGGCGCGATAGGCGGCGGCACCGCGCCGCTGGTGGCGACGTACCTGCTGTCGCTGGGCGATGGCTCACCGCGGCTGATCGTGTTGTATCTGGCGGGACTGGGCCTGATCGCGGCAGGGTGCGGGCTGCTGATGCGCCCCTATGGACGGCAGCGCGGCGCGGGAGCGGCAAAGCTGGCTAGCGCCGCGTCTCCATCCATTCGATGACGAGTTCGGTCGTCCGGGATATGTGCGTGGCCATCGCCTCGCGAGCGGCGGGGCCATTGCGCAGGGTCAGCGCCGCGATGATGTCTTCGTGCTGCTTGATGTTCTCTTCCATCAGGCGCGGGGGCATCTTCGAGGCGAATCCCAGCACGTTGGACACGATGCTGCCCTGCAACTCAGCGACCAGCTCGTGCAGACGTTCGTTGTGGCTGGCCTGCGTGATCAGGCTGTGGAACTTGGCGTTGAACTTCAGCCAGTCGGAACCGCTTTCGCTGCGCACGCGCGAGCGCAGGGCGTCGGCGTAGTGCTTCTGATGCTGCGCCAGCAGTTCCAGGTCCCCGTCGTCGATCCAGTTCACCGCCAGCTGCGCGGCCAGCCCTTCGAGTTCGGCGCGGATCTGGAAGGCTTCGCGGATGGCGCGGATGGACGGCACGGTGACCACGGCGCGGCCTGTACTGGTCAACGTGATGGCGCGGCGCGCTTCGAGAAACCGCAGCGCCTCGCGGATGGGGGTGCGGCTGGTTTCGAACTCGGTCGCAAGCTCGTATTGGCTCAAGGCATCGCCGGGCAGGTATTGCCCGTTCCTGATCCGCCGCAGAATCTCTTCCGAGATCTCGATCGAGGATCTAGACGTGTTCCTGGTCTCGCTCATGCTCGAATCCGTGTCGCTTCCTGTGCGTTTCGGCAGGCGCCATACGGCTTGCAGGAGGCCAGGCGGATAGGTGCCCCTGGCGTCTGCGCTGCGCCCTTCCGCCGGCATGGTAGCACGCGGCTTTCGGGGGAATCGGGGCCGAATCTACCTTGGCGGCTTGCGGCCTTCGGGCCGCTTCTGCAGCCAGTCCACCACGAACTCTCCAGACTCGTGGATATGCGTGCGCATGGCCGCGCGCGAGGCGGCGGTGTCGCGCGCCGTCAGCGCCTGGACGATCGCCCCGTGATGCTCGATATTCTTCTTCATGCGGGCCTCGTACATGCCCAGCACGGTCATGTTGAGGATGTTCTTGGTGTAGTCGGTGTGCAGGTCCTTGATGATGCGCTCCAGCGACGGATTGCCGGCGGCGCGGAAGATCAGGGCGTGGAACTCCTGGTTCTTGACCACCCAGTGCCGCATGGACGCGGCAGCCTGGCGCGGCGCCGCCGCGCCGCCGGCGTTGACCTCGGTGTACAGCGCGGCGACGGCCTCGGCGCATTCGGCGTGGGTGGCTTGCAACTGTTGCAAGTCGGCGTCGGAGATCCAGCGCGCCGCAAGCTCGGCCGCCATGCCTTCCAGTTCGCCGCGCAGCCAGTAGTTCGCGCCTATGTCCTTGATTGTCGGCGCCACCACCGTGGCGCCGTAGCGCGGCTGCTGGACGATCAGACCCTTGGTCTCAAGCTGCCGGAACGCTTCGCGCACCGGCGTGCGGCTGACGTCGTACTCTTCGGCCAGCGTCTCCTGTCGCAGCTTCTGCCCGGGCGCATAAGCGCCATTGAAGATCTTCGCGGAGATCGACTCCACCAGATGCTGCACCAGTTCTTCCGCGGCGGGATATGCGCGATCCATGGCCTGACTCCCCTGTCCTTGACGGCTGCGGCTATTCCCCGACGGCTATTTTCCGGGTTCCGCGGAGAATACCAGCAGCCACTTCTCTTGTTCCTGGCGCATGCGTTCCAGAAAGACCTGCGATCCCGTGGGCATGGGCTGGCTGCCTTGCGCATACAGCTGCGCCATGCCCTCGCTCTGCGCCACCGCCAGCATGGCGCGTTCCAGCTTGGCGACGATGTTCCGCGGCGTGGCGGCAGGCGCCACCAGTCCCGATATCGAGCCTACATCGAATTCGCCGCCCAGGGCTTCGCGGGCAGCGGGGACGTCCGCCAGATTCGACACCCGCTGTGCGGAGGTCACGCCCAGCGCCCGCATCTTTCCGGACTGGATGAACGGCCCGACCACCACGGTCTCGACCGCGGTCACGTCCACCACGCCGGAAAGCAGGGCGGTGGCCGCCTCCGCGCCGCTCTTGTAAGGCACGTGCATGAGCGTGGCGCCGGTCTGCTGCTGCATCAGGGCGAACACTTGGTGTATCGAGGTGCCCTGTCCGGAACTGGCAAAGGATACGGCGTCCGGCCGGCTGCGGGCCCGCGCCACCAGCGCCGGCAGGTCCTGGATCGGCGAACTTTCCGGCACCACCAGGGCCAGTGGCGTATTGGCGATCATGGAGACGTAGGCGAAATCCTTGAGCGCGTCGTAGTTCAGCTGCTTGTGGATGAGCGGGTTGACCGCGACCATGCCATTGGTGATCACCATCAGCGTGTAGCCGTCGGGCTTGGCCCGGGCCACGATGTCGGCGGCAATGTTGCCGCCGGCGCCGGGCTTGTTCTCCACCACTACCGGCTTGCCGAGCTCGGCTTGCAGCTGTTTGGCCACCGTGCGGGCGGTTAGATCGGTGATGCCGCCGGGGCCGAAAGGCACGACCAGCGTGATGGGGCGCTCGGGCCAGTCCGTGGCGGCCTGAGCCAGGCCGCCAAGCGAAAGCGTCAACGACGCGAGGCAGGCGCGCAGAATAGAGGCGTGCATGATGGTTGTCTCCTTGGAATTTTCTATCTCTTGGCATGCCGGCCGGTCTAAGCCGGCCGTGGACGGCTGCCATTCATGGTTGCCGCCCGGGGAACTGCGGACTATCAGTGTTCGAGGTCCTGTTCGGTGATCGCGGGCGGTTCGCCCTTGATGTTCATGCGGCCTTCGTACACCGGCCGGCCGCCGGTCGTGGGGCCCTGGTACTGGACGAAGAACAAAGTGCCGCCGGTCTCGGTGCTGAGCGCCTCCTCGATGTGCGGGTCCGGATGGAACACCACGGTGCCGGGACCGTACATCTTTCCGCCCATGTTGAATTCCCCTTCGATCACGTACCAGACCTGGGCGAAGTCGTGCTTGTGCAGGCGGAAGCCCGCGCCCGGTTCATAACGCAGAAAGCCGGCGTTGGGCTCGGTGGGGCGCTCTTCCCGCGTGTGGAAGAGGAACTTCGTCTTGTTCTTGAACCGGCCCATTTCCCATTCCATGTCCTCCGGCCTGCGGTACTCGGGCATGTGGTGGGTCTGCGCCTGGTCGAGAACGTCGTTGCTGCTCATGGCTTGCTCCTTGGTGATTGGCCGGGAAAGTCTATCGGCCTTGCGCGGGAATTACTGGATACAAGATTCGCCTGGCGGCGGCGCGGGCGGGAGATATCAGGCGCCCAGGAAATAGGTATTGGACCGGCCCAGGCGGCCTCCCTAGACTGCAAGCCGTCATGGAGAACGAGCTATGCACTTGAAGGGAATCATCGGCTACCTGCTGACGCCTTGCGATGAGGGCGGGCGGGTGGACCACGCGCTGCTGGAGGCGCACGTCGAGCGGTTGATCGGCGAGGGCGTGCATGCGCTGGCGCCGCTGGGCAGCGTTGGCTGCTTGCCCTATCTGGACGATGGCGAGCGCGAGGCCGTCATCGACACCGTCATAGGCGCGGCGCGCGGTCGGCTGCCCGTGCTGGCGGGCGTGTCCAGCCTGAGCACGGCCAGCACCGTGCGCCATGCGCGCTACGCCGAACGCGCGGGCGCCGCCGCCTTGCAGCTATTGCCCAGCACCTACTGGAAGCTGACTCAGGACGAAATCCATGCCTACTACCGCGAGGTCTGCGCGTCGGTCTCTACGCCGGTGATGGTCTACAACAACCCGTTCACCACGGGCATGGACTTGCCCGTCGAGTTCCTGGCCCGGCTGGCCGAGCTGCCCAACGTCAGCATGATCAAGGAAAGCAGTCCCGATCCGACCAAGATCGCCAGGCTGCGCGCAGCCTGCACGGCGAGGACAGCCGTGTACATCGGCCTGAACTGCATGGCGCGGACCGGATTCGCCGAGGGCGCTGCGGGCTGGTGCACGGCATCGGCCAATGTCAGCGCGTCCTACGCGCTGAACCTGTATCGCTGCGCCATGGCGGGCGACGCGCGCGGCGCGGACGAATGGTTCGGCCGCCAGATCGATCTTCTGAACTTCCTCATGGACCATGGCCTGCCGCGGACCGTGGCCGCGGGCCTGCGTCTGCGCGGTTGCGATAGCGGCCGTCTGCGCGCGCCCCTGGCGCCGTTGGCCCCGGATCTGGAACAACGACTTCTTGAAATCCTCAGAAAAATGGAGATAACTCGATGAACAAGGGATTGCGCCGCTGCATGGCGGCTCTGTTGGGTGTAGTGCTTCCCGCCGCGGCGGCGTGGGCGGGGCCGTATCCCGATCAGCCCATACGCCTGATCGTGCCGTTTGGCGCCGGCGGCGTGACCGACACCACGGCGCGCGTGTTTGCCGAGGGACTGACGCGCGAACTGGGCCAGCCGGTGGTGGTGGAGAACCGTGGCGGCGCGGGCGGTTCGATCGCGGCCGGCGCGGTGGCGAAGTCGCCGGCCGACGGCTACACGCTGCTGGTGATCACCAATGGCATGGTCGCCGTTAATCCGCTGATCTACAAGAAGCTGCCTTACGACCCGAACAGGGACTTCACCTACGTCGCCATGCTGGCCAACACGCCGACGGTGCTGGCTGTGGGCGCGGACAGTCCGTATCCGTCGCTGCCGGAGATCATCAAGGCCGCATCGGTCCAGGCTGACAAGATCGCGTTCTCCACGGCGGGGGAGGGTTCCGACAACTACCAGGTCCTGGAGCTGCTGCAACAGGCGACCGGCGTGAAGATGCTGCACGTGCCCTACAAGAGCGGATCGGAGTCCATGACGGCGGTGATGAGCCGCAACACGGACCTGACGGCCGTTTCCGCCGTCACCGCGGTGGGCTTTGTCGAGGCTAGGCAGATTCATCCCTACGCGGTGACGTCGTCGCGACGCCTGGCCAGTCTGCCCGACATCCCGACGGTCAAGGAAGTGTTGGGCAAGGACGTGGAAGGCGGCTCGCTGTCGGGCATCGCCGTGCCCAAAGGCACGCCGGCCGATGTGGTTGCGCGCCTGAACACGGCCATCGCGGCGGTGGCCAAGAGCCCATCGGTGCAGGACAAGATCTACGCGCGCGGCAGCGAACCCGTGGACGGCACGCAGGCGGCGTTCGAACAGAGGGTCCTCGCCGAACAGAAGAAGTGGGCGGGAATTCTTTCCCGTCCGGCGCAGTAAGGGCAGGGCGTCAGGCCGTTTGCGCGCCCAGCACCTCGCGCGCCGTGTCGATGAACCAGCGGACCGCGGGATTCATGGACTCGGCGGGCGCCGCCAGCGCCATGGCGTAGGTCAATGGCGCGTCCGCCACGTCCATGAGGTCGACGTAGGCGACGTTGTCGATGGCGATCCTGCGCAGCGCTGCCGGGGCGATGGCGACGCCCAAACCCGCGGCGATGAGCGGAAGGCTGATGAGGGCGTGGGACGATTCTTGCAGGATCCTTGGATGGAACCCGGCCCGCTGGCAGGCGGCGACGATCTCTCCCGCGAATCCGGGGCTGTCGGAGTGCGCCAGGGCCACCAGCGTTTCATCAGCCAGGTCCGAGAGCCTGGCGCATTCCATGCCCGCGACGCGATGGCCCGAAGGCACGGCCAGCACCAGCCGTTCCCGCTGCAAGGCCGTGATCGCGATGCCCGGCACCCCGGAAGCGGGTGGCACCAGGAATGCCGCATCCAGCTCGCCGCGCTGCAATCCCGCCAAAATGCCGACGGTGCTGCCGCTGCTCAGGCGCAGGCGTATGTGCGGAAAGCGCTGCGCGAATTCGGGCAGGACGCGCGGCAGCAGGTTCAACGCGGCGCTGGGCACCGCGCATACCCGCAGCGTGCCCATGCGTCCTTCCGCTGCATCGCGCGCGGCCTGCAGCGCGGCGTCGGCGCCTTCGAGCAGGCGCTTTGCTTCGCGCAGAAAGGCGCCGCCAGCGACGGTGAGGCGCACGCCCAGGCGGTCGCGCTCGAACAGGTCCGCGCCGATCTCGGTTTCGAGCCGCTTGATGGCGACGCTGAGCGGGGGCTGGGTCATGTGCAGCCGGGCGGCCGCCTTGCGATAGTTCAATTCCGTCGCCAGGACGACGAATTGCCTGAGCTGCCTGAAATCCATGCCGGTCTCCCCGTGCCTATTTTCCCCAGGGCCGCAGCGCTGGCCTCAGCCCCGCGTGCACTGGAAGTCTGTCATGAAATCGGCCAGGGCGGCCGCCGCGGACAGGTCGACGGCGTTGTAGAGGCTGGCCCGGATACCGCCGGTGTGGGAATGTCCCTTCAAGCCCATCAGTCCGGCGATTTCGGCCTGGCGCAGAAACAAGGGCTCCAGGGCGGAATCGGCCAGGAAGAACGGCACGTTGTTGATGGACCGGAACTCGGGCCGGACCTTGTTGAGGTAGAAGCCGCCGCTGGCGTCGATGGCGCGGTACAGCAGCCAGGCCTTGGCCTGGTTGGCCTGGTGGATGCGTTCTATCCCGCCCGTCCGGCGGATCCAGCGCAACGTCAGTCCGGTCAGATACCAGGAAAACGTGGCGGGGGTGTTGAGCATGGAGTCCGCCCGCGCCGCGTGCGCATAGTTCAGCACGTCGGGAGTGATGGGCAGCGCGCCGTTCAGCAGGGCTTCGTCCACCACCACGACCGTGACGCCGGCGGGCCCCATGTTCTTCTGCGCGGCGGCGTAGATCAGGCCGTGCCGGGACACGTCGATGGGCTTGGACAGCAGGCTGGAGCAGGCATCGCACACCAGCGGGACGGACACGTCCGGCGGGGCCGGGAATTGCACGCCGTGCACCGTCTCGTTCTCCGTGTAGTGAAGATAGGCTGCGTTGGCGTCGAGCCGCCATTCGCCGGGAGCGGGTACGCGGTCGAACCCCGATGCCTCGCTGCTGGCCGCGACGCGGACCGCGCAATAGCGCCTGGCCGCCTCGATGGCCTTGCTGGACCAAAGCCCGGTGTGCAGGTAATCCGCGGAAGCCTTGCCGCGCAACAGGTTCATTGGCACCTGCGAAAACTGCAGCGAAGCGCCGCCTTGCAGGAACAGCACCTTGTAGCGGTCAGGGATCTGCAGGATGGCCCGCAGGTCCAGTTCCGCCTGGCGCGCGATGTCGATGAACACGCGAGAACGGTGGCTGATCTCCATTACCGACATGCCGGTGCCCGCGAAATCGAAGAACTCCTCGTGCGCTTCCTGCAGCACTTCCAGCGGCAGCGCGGCCGGGCCTGCGCTGAAGTTGTATGACCTTGCCATGTGTCCTGATCCTGTCCCGCCTGGCGCGGGCTCCTGCAATGTTGCGCTCGTGGCGAACGCCCGAGTCTACGGATAGAATGGCCGGCCCGGACAGGCCAGTTTTCATCTTGTGAGCAGACCGCATGGCTAAGACCTTCGAGCTGGATACGCTGAAGATGCGCATGAACGATGCGGAGCTTCAGCGCCTGGAGCTGCATCAGCGCATCCAGCGGGCGCTGCGCGCCCTGATCCTGGACGGCGCGCTGGGGCCCGGCCTTAGGCTGCCCGCGACCCGCGGCCTGGCCAAGTCGCTGGGTGTGGCGCGCGACACGGTTGAGAACGCCTATGTGCAGCTGCACCGCGACGGCTACATCGTGCGCCGCGAGGGTTCGGGCAGCTATGTGTCCCAGACCGTGGGCACCGAACTGCGCGGCGCCGCGCGCAGGCGCGCGAAGCTGGATCCGAAACTGGGCGCGCCGCAGCCGGGGGCGGGCCTGAGCCGGCGCGGGCGCATGATCCTGGACAGCGGCGGGGTCGCGGACCAGCAGGTCATCAAGGCGTTCGCCACGGGCCTGCCGGAAACCCGTACGTTTCCCACCGAGGTCTGGGAGCGGCTGCAGCGCCAGGTCCTGAAAGACTATCGCGCCCATGTGCTGCTGCATGGCGACCCGCAGGGCGCCGAGCCCTTGCGCCGCGCCATCGCGGCCTACCTGAACTTGGAGCGTGGGGCCAAGGTCTTGCCCGAGCAGGTGCTGGTGCTGAGCAGTACTCGCCAGGCCCTGTTCCTGTGCGCGCAATTGCTGGCGGACGCCGGCAAGCCCATGCTGATGGAGAACCCCGGTTACTTCGGCGCGCGCAAGGCCTTCGAAGCCGCGGAGACGCACATCGTCCCCATCGACGTCGACGCGCAAGGCATACGCATGGATCTGCTGCGCGCCGACCGCAGCGGCGCCAACTGCGTGTACGTGACGCCGTCGCACCAGTACCCCACGGGCGTGACGCTGTCGCTCGAGCGCAGGCTGGAGCTGATCGGCTGGGCGGCGGAACATGGCAAGTGGATCATCGAGGACGACTACGACAGCGAGTTCCACTACGACGGCCTGCCCACCGCCTGCGTGCAAGGCCTGGACCTGCATCAGCGCACGATCTACCTGGGCACATTCAGCAAGACGCTGTATCCGGGGCTCAGGATGGGATACATGGCGCTGCCGCCCGGCCTGGTCGACGCGTTTGCCCGCGCGCGCAGCATCATGGACGGGCATACCCCGCAGATCCTGCAGCTGACGCTGGCGCGCTTCATGGACGACGGCCACTACAACTCGCACGTGCGGGCCATGCGCAAGCTGTATGCGGGACGCAGGCAGGTGCTGCTGGAATCCCTGGGGAAACACCTGGGCGGCATCGTGCAGGCCGTCAGGCCGCCGGGCGGGCTGCAGATTCCCTGCCTGCTTGAGCGCGGATGGTCCGAGGAAAAGACCATCCGCCAGGCCGAGGCCGCCGGCCTGCGGCTGCCCGGGCTGAGCCGTCTCTATGCGGGCGACTACAAGCAGCCGGGCTGGTTGCTGGGCTACGCCTCCCTGACGGCCTACGAGATCGAAGCCGCGGTGCTGCGGCTGTCGAATGCCTTGAGGAAGGCGTAGAGGGTTTCAGTACGGCAGCGGGAAGCGCCTGGCCAGCCCGGCCACGCCCTCGCGGATGGCCCTTTCCGTGCGGGCGTCGACGGCGCCGGCGCGCACGCCGCCGAGTAAGGCCAGGATCATGTCGCCGATCTCCTGGAATTCGGCGGCCCCCATGCCGCGCGAGGTGCAGGCGGCGCTGCCCGCGCGTATGCCGGAGGTGACCGCGGGCTTGGCGGGATCGTTGGGGACGGCGTTCTTGTTCAGGGTGATGCCTACCTGTTCCAGCGCTTGCTCCGCCGTGTTGCCGGCCAGGCCCCAGGGCCGCAGGTCGACCACGCCCAGATGGCAGTCGGTGCCGCCCGACACGATGGACAGCCCGCCCTCGGCCAGCCGGCGGCACAGGACGCGGGCGTTTTCTACCACGGCGTGGGCATAGGTCTGGAATGCGGGCTGCAGCGCTTCGCCCAGGGCCACGGCCTTGGCGGCGATGATGTGCATCAGCGGACCGCCCTGCAGGCCCGGAAACACCGCCGAATCGATCTTGCGGGCGAGTTCGCCGTCATTGGTCAGGATCATGCCGCCGCGCGGGCCGCGCAAGGTCTTGTGCGTGGTGGTGGTCGTGACGTGCGCATGCGGCACTGGCGACGGATACGCCCCGGCCGCGGCCAGGCCGGCGAAATGCGCCATGTCCGCCATGAAGATCGCGCCCACCTCGTCGGCGATGGCGCGAAAGCGCGCGAAGTCCAGCGTGCGCGAATAGGCCGAGCCGCCGGCGATGATGAGCTTCGGCCTTTCCTGCCGGGCCATGCGCTCGACCTGGTCCATGTCCACCCGATGCGTGGCCGGATCGACGCCATAGCTCAGCGCCTGCAGCCAGCGTCCCGACATGTTGACCTTGGAGCCATGGGTCAGGTGCCCGCCAGCCTTCAGGTCCAGGCCCAGGATCTTGTCGCCCGGCGCCAGCAGCGCCAGATAGACCGCCTGGTTGGCCTGGCTGCCGGAGTGGGGCTGCACGTTGGCGTAGCGGGCGCCGAACAGGCGCGTGGCGCGCTCGATGGCGATTTCCTCGGCCACGTCGGCGTTGATGCAGCCGCCGTAATAGCGGCGGCCGGGGTAGCCCTCGGCGTACTTGTTCGTCAGCACGGAGCCCTGGACTTCCAGCACCGCGCGGCTGACGAAGTTCTCGGAAGCGATCAGTTCTATCGAGTGCATCTGGCGGCGCCGTTCGGCGTCGATCGCGCTCCAGATACCGGGATCGGTCTGCGCCAGGGGCAGGGCGTTGACGCAAGGCAACGCGAGGCTGTCGGGAAGGTCGGTGTTCGTCACGGTGGTTCCTGTTTCGATTGGCAAGTGGCGATGGGAGGTCAAGGATTGGCGGCCAGCGCGCGCTGGCCGCCATGGATCAGCAGGTGCGCGGTCAGGCCGGCGACCAGGCCCCAGAACGCGCCGCCCACGCCCAGCAGGGTGACGTTGGCGGCGGTGGCCAGAAAGGTGATGAGCGCGGTCTCCCGGGTGCGGGCGTCGGCCATCGCATTGGCCAGGCTGCCGCCGATGGCGCCCAGCAGGGCAAGGCCGGCCAGCGTGGTGATGAACGCCTTGGGCAGCACCATGAACAAGGTCGCCAGCGTGACGCCGAAGGTGCCCACCAGGATGTAGAACACGCCGCAGGCCAGGCCCGCGATGTAGCGTTTGGCGGGATCCGCATGCGCGTCGCGGCCGGTGCAGATCGCGGCGGTGATCGCCGCCACGTTGAAGGCGTGCGCGCCGAATGGCGCCATGATGAGCGAGCCCAAGCCCGTCACCGTGAGGATGGGATTCGCGCTGGTTTGGTAGCCGTCGTTGCGCAGCACCAGCATGCCGGGCATGTATTGCCCCGTCAGCGTGATGATGAAGAGCGGCAGGGCGACGCCCAGCAGGGCCTGCAACGAGAACCGCGGCATTTCGAACACCGGCGCGGCCAGGCTGAGGTGGACTGTCGAGAAGTCGATGCGGCCCTGTGCGATGAGCAGCCCCAGGCCGATGACCAGGATACCGACCACCGCGAAACGCGAGGTGTAGCGCTTGAGCAGCGCGTAGGAGATGACCAGCACGATCACCAGCAGCGGATCGGCGCTGGCGCCGCCGAAGGCATTGATGCCGAATTGCAGCAGGATGCCTGCCAGCAGGCCGGCGGCGATGCCGCCCGGAATCATGCGCACCAGTTTTTCGAACGCGCCGGACAGGCCCAGCACGATGAAGCCCAGCGCCGACAGGATATAGGCGCCGATGACCTCACCGTAGGGCGTGAACGGCATCACGGTCGCCAAAAACGCCACGCCGGGCGTGGACCAGGCGGTGATGACGGGGGCCTTGTAGCGCCAGCTCAGCAGCGCGCCCGTGATGCCCACGCCGACGGAAACCGCCCATACCCAGGAAGTGGTCTGGGCTGGCGTCAGCCTGGCCAGCTCCGCCGCCTGGAACACCAGCACAAAGGTGCCGCCGTAGTTCACTAGCACCGAGATCAGGGCTGCGACGGTGGGGGAAAAGAAATCGGCGGGTCTGAGGCCAGCCGGCGATGCGTTCATGTTTCACTCCGCGTTCATGGTGGTGCCTGGCCTCGCGGCCAGGCTTGAACAGGGAGTCTAGGTTGCCTGCGGTATGTTCATACCTGCCACATCGTAGGGAGTGGGCAGACCGCTTTTTGGCGAGGACGCCAGTGGGTAGAACGTGGTGAAAAGATCAGCGCCATGCCTCCCGCAAGGCTGGTGCGATTGCCGATGCCTGGCGTAGCCCGGCTTCGGCGGCTTCGGCGCGGCGGGCTGGATCCAGCACGTTGTCGCCTATGGCACGCTCGCTGGCCGCGTCCGGCAGCACGGCATGGACTTGGCTGCCGGCCTCGCGCAGCGCGTGAAGTTCGCGCCGCAGGTGGCCGCTGACTGGATTGCCTTCCCGATAACCCAACGGCGCCAGCACCACGACCTGCCCGTAGCCGGCAGCCATGTCGGCGTTGGTCATGGAACGGATGCCGCCGTCCATGTAGGCCGCGCCGCCGATGGGCACGGCCGGCCAGGCGCCGGGCACGGCACAGCTGGCGGCGATGGCATCGACGAAATCCACCCGGTCGGCGGCGCTGAAACTGCGCCCCTCGCCGGTGGCCGTGTCGACCGCGACCACCAGCAAGGGGCGGGAGGGCCAGTCGCTGGCGCCCAGGCGGGCGGCGATGATGGCGCGGCGTTCTGCCAGCGTGGGGGTGGCGCTGCGCAAGGCATGGGCGCCGATGCGCTGGCGCGCCTGCCGCGGGTCTGCGCCGACCTTGCCGTACAGCGCGCGGTTCTTGTCGTCAGCCGCCTGTTGCGAGTAGGGCCGGTATTGTTCGGCGCCTGTTCCGCCCAGTTGCGTCGCCAGCAGCTGCACGGGCGGGACGCCCAGCGCCAACTGCGCGCCGGCGACGGAACCGGCCGAACAACCGATGAACAGGTCCGCGGCGGCGAGATTGACGTCCTGGCGCGCCAGGCCCGCCAGGATGCCGATCTCCCAGGCCAGCCCGGTCACGCCGCCGCAGCCCAGCACCAGGCAGCGCTTCTTCTGCGCATGCGGCATTCAGGCTGTCTCGACGCGGGTGGAGGCGGACGGCTCGGCCTCGCCCATGCTGGAAGCCGGGCGGTAGTGGTAGTCGCCCATGTCCGTCTTGCGCAGCATGTGCCAGTAATCGTCGTTGCGGAACGGCGTGGGCGCCACCACCTTGCCATGCGCGTTGCGATACCAGTTGCTCATGCCCTTGTGGGTCCAGATCATGCGGTCGTGGGCCGCCTGGACGCGCGCGTTGTAGGCGTCGTGCCGATCCCTGCGGACTTCGATCTCGAAACGCCCGCCTGCCCGCTCCATGCCTTGCTGCAGCAGGCCCATGACATAGCGCACCTGGGTCTCCAGCAGCGCGACGACGCTGCCGCCGTGGCCCAGGGCGGTGTTGGGACCGGCCAGGATGAACAGATTGGGAAAGCCCGGCGCGGCGACTCCCATGAAGGCTTCGGCTCCTTTTTCGTCCCAGGCCTCGCGGATCGATCGTCCGCCGCGGCCGTAGAGCTTGAACGAGGACAGCAGATTAATGGCGTCGAAGCCTGTCGCGACCACCAGCACGTCCAGTTCGTGCGCATTGCCGTTGTCGCTTACCACGGCGTTTTCAGTGACCCGCGCGATACCGCCGGTGACCAGCTTCACATGGTCCCGCGCCATGGTGCGGAACCAGCCGTTGTCCATCAGCATGCGCTTGCCGAAGGGCGGATAGTCCGGCAGCACGTCGGGCAGCAGATCCTGGCGCTCGCCGAGTTCCGTCTTGATGTAGCTGGTGAAGTGCTCGCGATGCTTGTCGTTGATCTGGTTGATCGCGCGCTCGGGGTGCGGCCATTGCGGATCGATCTGCAGGGTCGCATGGACCCGGTCGTTGAAGATCCAGGCCAGGCGCTGGCGATACCACTCCTGGTAGTAAGGCACTTCGCGCAGCAGGAAGCGGACGTCCTGGGGCACGGGTTTCTGGAACTTCTCGAAAGGCGCGGCCCACTGCCTGGAGCGCTGGAACACGGTCAGGGAGCGGACATGGTCGGCGATCGCGGGCACGACCTGCATGGCGCTGGCGCCGTTGCCGATGATGCCCACGTTCTTGCCGCGCAGGTCGATGCCCTCCGGCCAGTTTGCGGTATGGAAGCAGGGGCCCTTGAAGCTGTCCAGGCCTGGTATGGGCGGCAGCTTGGGCACGTTGAGCAGGCCCACCGCGCTGATGACGATGTCGGCCACGTAGTCCTGGACCTGGCCGTCCTGCCCCGTTGTGCGCACGTTCCAGCGCAGCGTGGATTCGTCGTAGCGGGCGGACTCGACGCGCGTGTTGAAGCGGATGCTGGAGCGCACGCCATACTGGTCGGCGACGCCTTCGAAATAGCCCTGGATTTCGCCTTGCAGGGCGAAGTAGCGCGACCAGTCGTGCTTGGCGAAGGAATACGAGTAGATGTGGTTGGGCGTGTCCACGCCGGCGCCGGGATAGCGGTTCTCGTACCAGGTGCCGCCGACTTCGGCGTTCTTCTCGATCACCACATAGGGAATGCCCGCGCCTTGCAGGCGGATCGCCGCGCACAGGCCGGCCACGCCCGCGCCGATGACCAGGACACGATAGCCTGGCGGCACCTGGAACGTATCGCGTTGCTCCAGCGCGAAGTCTGGATCCAGCCCCAGCCACGCGGCGATCATGGGGCCGTACGAGTCAGGAACCTCTTCCCCGATGCTGGCGCGCAGCATGGCGACCAGCTGTTCATGCGCAGGCGCCGGTAGCTTGGGTTGCTGGCCGCGGCGGGCCAGCAGGATGGCCGAGTACGCGGCCTCGCGGACCTCTTCCTGCACGGCGTCCGGCAAGCCACCCGGGTCGTTGTCTTCAAGGCCGCGGATGCGCGAGCACTGGTAGCGCTCGGACAGCCATTGCGTGTCGCCCGTCAGGTGCACCAGCACCATGAGCAGGGTGGGGATGTTGGCGCTGGCCAGCGCGCGCTTGAGCGTGGCCTCCCACACGTCGTTGCCGAGCGGTGCTGCCGGGGCCAGGGTATCGCGATGCATGTAAGGGTCCTTCGAGGAATGGCGTGGGGGTTGGGGTGGCGGCCTACTCGGCGGTTGCGCCGGACTTCTTGATCAGCTCGGCCCATTTGGCGCTGTCGCTGACGATGAAGGCGCCGAAGTCGGTGGGCTTGCTGAACAGCGCGTCCAGGCCCATTTTCTTGAACTGCTCCTGCACGTCGGGCGCTGCCTTGATCTTCTGCAGGGACGCCTGCAACCGGTCGACGACCGCCGGCGGCGTGCCGGCCGGCGCCACGATGCCCAGCCAGGGCATGGCGTCGTAGCCGGGCAGGCCGGATTCCTCCACGGTGGGCAGGTCTGGCAGCACCGAGGACCGCGTCTTGGTGGTCACGGCGAGCGGGCGCACCTTGCCGCTATCCAGGAAAGGCTGGGCGGCCGCGATATCCACGAACAGCATGTCGACTTCGCCGCCCGCCAGCGAGGTCAGCGCCGGCACGCTGCCCTTGTAGGGGATGTGGGTCATCTTCAGGCCGGTCAGCGCGGCGAACAGCTCGCCTTCCAGATGGTTGGAAGTGCCGTTGCCGGAAGAAGCGAAGGTCGCCGACTTGCCGTCCTTCTTGAGCGCGGCGATCAGTTCCTTGACGCTGGTGGCCTGCACCTGCTTGCCTGTCACCAGCACATGCGGCACGCTGGCGATGAGCGAAACGGGCTGGAAGTCCTTGACCGGGTCGTAGTTCGCGGTGTTCTTGTACAGGCTGGGAGCGATGCCCAGGGACGATGCGGCCATCAGCAGCGTGTAGCCGTCGGCCGGCGCCTTGGCCACATAGGCCGAGGCGATCATGGTGCCGGCGCCGGGCTTGTTGACCACCACCACCGGCTGGCCCAGATCGCCTTGCAGCTTGGCCGCGATCTGGCGGGTCATCACGTCGGTGACGCCGCCCGGCGTGAAGGGCACCACGATGTTGATGGGCTTATTGGGATAGTCCTGGGCCTGGGCGGTAGCGCCCGTGCACATCAGGGTTGCGGCCAGGCAGTGCGATAGCCATTTCATGGGTTGTCTCCTGTGGTTTTCCAGGTGTGGTTTTCAGGTGGAGCCTGCGCTGAGGTTCCGGTGCCGGATCAGTCCCCAGACCATATTGGCGTAGGGCATGTCCAGGTTCAGTTTTGCTGCGATCTCGATCATGGCGCCCACCAGGGCGTCGATTTCCAGCGGCTTGCCTTGTAGCGCGTCCTGCAGCATCGAGGTCTGGGCCGAGCCGGCGCTGGCGGCCGCCTGCATGCGTTGCTCCACCGTCACCGGCAGCGCAAGCCCGAGCGCCTGGCCCAGCGCCTGGTACTCGCCCAGCATGGCGCGCGCCAGTTTGCCGAGATAGGGGTCCTGGACCATGGCCCGCATGGTGGCGTTGGCCAGCACGCTCAAGGGATTGAAGGTGGCATTGCCCATCGCCTTGATCCATACCGCCTGGTGGATGCCGGGCGTGACATCGCACTGCAGGCCAGACGCGTGCAGCAGGCCGGCGAGTCGGATCGCTCGGGCGGAAATGCTGCCATCCGGTTCGCCGAGGATGAGGTTGTTGCGGGCGTTCTGCGACGCGATGCCAGGAGCGGCGGCGTTTGCCGCGATGTACACCACCGAGCCCAGCACCCGCTCCAAAGGCAGCGCGCGCTGGAGGAGGCCGCGGCCATCGACCGATTGCAGCGGCGTGTCTCCCAGGGGACTGTCCAACGTGGGCAGATACCACCAGGGGATGCCGTTCACGGCCGGGACCACGGCGCCTTCCGGCGCCAGCATCGGCGCCAGGTGCGCGGCGATGTCGTCGAGCGCCTGCTGCTTGACCGCGAGGATCAGGTAGTCCGCGTCGCGCACCTGGCGCGGGTCGTCGGTGGTGCGCACCGGGTAGTGGCGCGTGACGCCGTCAGCCGTCAATCCGACGCCATGCTGCCGCAGCGCGGCCAGCGTTTTCCCGCGGGCGATCATGGTCACCTCGCAACCTGCCTGGGCCAGGCGCGCGGCCAGCAGACAGCCGATCGCACCCGCACCATATACCGCGACGCGGCATTGATGAGCATCTTCCATTTCTACTCTGCGAAAAGTGGCCGCCAGGATGGCGGCGCGGTTGCCGCTATTGCTGGTATTCGGGCCGGATGCGTTGCAGCAGCCGGAGCAGGGGAGGCCAGTGCTTGTGGCGGGACGGGCGGTCGAGACGGTCGAACTGACGGCCGACCTTCTCGGCGACTTCGGCTGAAGGCACAACCAGCGGCAGGCCGCCGGCCAGGGCCGCGACCTGCGCCTGGCAGGCGCGCTCCAGGTAGAACATGGCGTCGAAGGCGTCAGGAACGCTGGCGCCGCAGACCAGCAGGCCGTGATTGCGCAGGATCATCGCGCTGTGCGGACCCAGGTCGGCGATCAGGCGTTGCTGTTCGTCCATGTCCAAGGCGACGCCTTCGTAGTCGTGGTAGCCGATGCGGTTGTGAAAGCGCATGGCATGCTGCGAGATCATGAGCAGGCCGGCTTCTTGCGCGGACACCGCGATGCCGGCCGCCGTATGCGTATGCATGACGCAGGCCGCGTCGTGGCGGACGCGATGGATGGCGCCATGGATGACGAAGCCGGCAGGGTTGATGCCCAGGCCGGTCTGGTCCAGCAGGATGCCGCCGTCGATGTCCACCTTGACCAGGTTGGACGCGGTGATCTCGTTGAACATCAGGCCGTAGGCATTGATCAGGAAGTGCGGCTGGGCGCCGGGAACCCGGGCCGAGATATGCGTATAGATGTGGTCGGTCATGCGCATTTCGACAGCCAGGTTGTAGGCCGCGGCGAGGTCGACGCGCACTGCCCATTCCTCGGCTGAAACCTGGTCCTTGATCGATGCCTCTTGCACGGCAGCTCCTCCGGTTTTGCATTCTTCTTTGTCTGGTCGACGCCCTTGCTGCGTGGCGTCTTTCAACCGGAGTATAGGTTTTCCCGCCGCTGCCGACTAAGCAAACGTTTTGATGGAAACGCATCAATCCCATCAATGATTCGGCCTGGCCGGCATGCATGAAAAACCTTGATGGATATGCATAAAAACGTTTAGCTAGTGCCGTGAAAAGCCGCTACCTATACTGGTTTTCCAAACGACAGGCGCGCCCGCAAGGAGCCGGCGCGCCATTGAAAATCAGAAACGCCGGAGGCTGGATGGACGCTGCAGGAAACCGCACGATCACGGATTTGCTCGATGAACAGGCGCTGTGCCATGGGCATAGGATCGCGATTGTGCATGAGTACCAGAATGGCGCCATCAGCCAGTTGAGCTTCCTCCAATTGCGCGATGCGGCCCGCAGCTACGCGGCGGGCCTGCAGGCCCGTGGCGTGATGCCGGGCGACCGCGTATTCGTGTTCATGGGCAACACGGCCGAGTACGTGCCGCTGTGGATGGGCCTGATGCTGGCCGGGGCCGTCATCGTGGCGGGCAACATCCACCTGACTGCGTCCGAAGCAGCCTATCAGCTGGAGCACTGCCAGCCGGCGCTGGCGCTGGTCGAGCCGGCGCACGAGGCGCTGATCCGCGAAGTCTGCGCCGGGATGGAACAGGCGCCGGACATCGTGCCGGTGGCGCGTGGCAGCCTGGGGCCGGACGGCCTGGGCGGCGCCTTGGCGGGCGCGTCCGCGGACTACCATGCGCCGGACCAGAGCGGCGACGATCTTGCGCAGATCCTGTACACCTCGGGAACCTCGGCGCGGCCCAAGGGCGTGATGCTGACCCAGGCCAACCTGCTCTGGTGCGGCCTGGCGGGCGCGGCCAACAGCGGCCTGAACCGCGCGGATCGCGTGTTCAACAACAAGCCGCTGTTCCATGCGAACTGCCAGGAAACCGTGTTGTCCTGCCTGACGGCGGGCGCCACCGTGGTCATTGGCGAACGCTATAGCGCAACGCGCTACCTGCGTCAGCTCATCGAGCATCGCATCACGATATGCAGCCTGTCCGGCATGCTGTGCCGCACCTTGCTGAATCAGCCGCCCACGCCGTTCGACACGGCCCACCAGGTGCGCTACGCGGGCTACGCCATCAACATCTCGGAAGCCGAGATCGCCGCGTTCATCGAACGCTTCCGCATCCCGCTGCGCAACGGCTACGGGCAGTCCGAGACCATGCTCTACATCACCTTGCAGCCGCATGCCTCGCCGTCCGCCTATCCGTCCATCGGGCGCGCCACGCCCGACCGCGAAGTGTTCGTGGTCGACGACGACAACCAGCCGGTGGCCGCGGGCGCCGTGGGTGAGATCGTGGTGCGCGGGCGTCCAGGGCGCACGCTGACCCTGGGCTATTACCGCGACCCGGCGGCTACCCAGGCCGTGTTTGAAGGCGGCTGGCTGCATACGGGAGATCTGGGCTATCAGGACGTCAAGGGCAACTTCTTTTTCTTCGGCCGCAAGAAAGAGGTGATCAAGCGGGCCGGCGAGAACATCTCGGCCGCGGAGGTGGAAGAGGCCCTGATGGGGCATCCCGCCGTGCGCGACGTGGCCGTGGTGGGCATACCGGATCCGGTTCGTGACCAGTCGGTCAAGGCCTTCATCGTGCTGCACGCCGGGCATCAGGCGGATGCGGATGCCATCAAGGCCTTTTGCGCCCAGCGGCTGGCATACTTCAAGGTGCCCGAACAGGTGCAATTCATGGCAGAGCTGCCGCGCAACGCCAGCGGCAAGGTGCAGAAGCGGGCGCTGCTAGATGCCTGAACGCCGCCGTGGGTCGTCAGGCCTTGCCGGTGGCGGCCTTGCCCAGCCGGGTCAGGGCTTCGGTGACCTGGTGGACGATGGCCTGGCCTTGGTTGCGGTGGATGGCGATGGTGAATTCCAGCGTCAGTGGAGTCCGCGTCGGGTCCACCAGCGCCAGGGTGCCGGCGCGAACCTGTTCGGCCACCATCATTTCCGGCAGCTGCGCGATGCCGCCGCCAGCTTCGACGACTTCGATCAGGCTGTTCAGGCGATTGCAGCTGCAGATATTGTCCAGGTTGGCGCTCATGTCGCGCAGCTCGTCCTGCGCCGGGCCGAAGAAGCCCGACGGGCGCGACACGCACCACAGCGGTTCTGTCTGCAATAGCGATTGCATGGTGCGCGGATGGCCGTCAGCGTCGCTCAGCAGCCGGGACGAGACCATCCACGACATGCGGGTCTTGCCCAGCGATTCGCAGATGAACTGGTCGTCGCGCAGATGATTGGCCATGATCGCGATATCCAGCGCGCCCGAGGTCAGGTGCTCTTGCAGCTTGACCGCAAGGTCCAGCTCGATCTCGTAGGAGACGCGCGGCAGGGCGCGGCGCAGCTCGGGCACCACGCGCGAAAACCAGGTCATGGAAATCTCGCCCATGCCGATGCGCACCGTGCCGGCCGCGTTGTTGACGGCCTCCGCGTCGGTGAAGGCGTCCTCCACCGCCAGCAGCAGCGGTTCCACGCGTTCGACGAAGCGGCGCGCGGGCACCGTCAGTTCCAGCCGGCGGCCGCGCTTTTCGAAGAGCGGAAAGCCCAGCGACTGCTCCAGCTCTTTCATGCGCGCCGAGACGGCGGGTTGGGAGGTGTGCAGCCGTTCGGCCGCGGCGCGGAAACTGCCCAGCTTGGCGATCTGGCACAGGGTTTCGGCGTTGGTCAGATTCGGACGGGGCATGGGCGCGTGGTGTGGTTTTTGGGCGGTATGTTAAGGCCAAAGGACGCGGACGGGCTGTCCGTGCCGCGGTTTCACGCGGATTTCTGGCTTTCCTCGCGCAGTATCTGGCCGAGGCGGCGCGCGCCAGGCCCTGCCGCGTCGGGATCGGGGTAGACCAGGTACAGCGCGCCCCAGCGCTGCGCGCCATCCTGCAGCGGCAGCGGCTTCAGTTCGCCCGAGGCCAACTGTTCGCGGATCCAGTCTTCCGGATACCACGCGAAACCCATGCCCATGCACGCCGCGCGTATCGACGTGCTCTTGTGGCTGACGGTGATGCGCTGCTCGGCGACGTCCCAGACGCTGGGCCGCACGCGCTGGCGGCCGCTGTCGCGGATCACCAGGTGGCGATGCGCCTTGAGGTCCTCGAGCGACAGCGGACGGTTCATCAGGTGCAGGGGGTGCGACGGCGCGGCGGCGGCGATCGCGCAATAGCGCAGCAGCGCGTCGCCGACATGGCCGGCCGGAATGTGATCGGCGCAGATGGCGAGGTCGGCCTCGCCCGAGAGCAACAGTTCATCCGTGCCGCCGACCACCGATTCGTGAAGTTCGATGCGGGTCTCGGGGAACTCGCTGGCAAGTCTGTCCAGGCAGCGCAGCAGCAGGTCCGTCGGGAACAGGCTTTCCACGGCCAGCGTCAGCATCTGCTCCCGCCCCTTGGCCAGGTTGGCCGCCGCCCGTTCCAGGCGCTGGGCCTCGCCCACCAGCGATTTGCCGCGCCGGTAGAGGATCCTGCCGTCGTCCGTGAGCAAAGCCTTGCGTCCGTCCATCGCGAACACCGCCACCCCCAGCCGCTCCTCGATCTGGCGGATCGCGTAGCTGATGGTCGACTGCGATTTGCTGAGCGCGTCGGCGGCCTGGGCATATCCGCCCGCGTCCACCACGGCGACCAGGGCCTGCCATTGCTCCAGCGAAATTCGAGGCGGCATATATATCTACTGATTAGATAGGTTTGACCAAAATATTGAACTATTTTATCTGATGGTTGGATGATTCAATGGCTCATCGTCATCGCGACACAAGGAGCCGACATGAACATCCTGGTTATAGCCGCCAGCGCGCCCGCTGGCTCTTACTTCGCTACGCTTGCCGAGCGCTACGTGGCCGGCGTCCAGGCCGGCAGCCAGGCCGGGGTCGTGTGGGCGGACCTGGACGCGGAATCCTTCGACCCGCGCATGACCGCGGCCGACCTTGCGTTCTATCGCGGCAAGGGGGCGTTGCCCGGCGACGTGCGGCGCGAGCAATTGCGGGTGGAGGCCGCCGACCTGGTCGTGCTGGCGTTCCCGGTCTACTGGTGGAGCATGCCGGCGCTGGTCAAGGGCTGGATCGACCGCGTCTTCACCAAGGGGTGGGCCTTCGGCGCCAGCGGCGGGCAGCCCGGCCGCCTGGCCGGCAAGCGCATGCGCCTGATCGCGACCGGCGGCGCCGGCGAACAAGCCTATGACGGGCACGGCTACCGCGCTGCGATTGCCACGCAAATCGAGCACGGGGTCTTCCACTACAGCGGCGTGAGCGACGTGCGCACGCATCTGTTTCTTGATGTCGAGAGCGGTGACGACGAGGCGCGCGTGCGCGGCCTGTCGGATGCGCACGCGCTCGGCCTGTCCTTTGCAGCGCCTGGCTCACAAGCTGCGCGCTGACCCTTTCTCTTCCTACCCTTCTCAATGAGGTTCGCCATGTCCATCACTACCCGGGAAATCCACTTGAAGCATCGCCCCTCGGGGCTGCCGACGCCAGCCGACTTCGCGCTGGTCGAAACGGCGCTGCCGGCGCCCCGGCCAGGGCAGATCCTGGTCCGCAATCTGTGGATGTCGGTCGATCCGTACATGCGCGGCCGCATGGATGAGCGCAAGAGCTACATCGCGCCCTTCGCGCTGGATCAGGTGATGGAAGGCGCGGCGGTCGGCGTGGTCGAGCAGAGCGCCGATCCGCGCTTTGCCGCGGGCGACCGCGTGGTGCATTTCGCCGGCTGGCGCGAGCACGCGCTGATCGACGCGGCGCACGCCACCGCTGTCGCCGATGACGGCATCGCCTTGCAGACCTATCTGGGCGCACTGGGCTTTCCGGGCCTGACGGCCTACGTGGGGCTGACGCGGATCGCCAATGCGCAAGCGGGTGAGACGCTTTTCGTGTCCGCCGCCAGCGGCGCGGTCGGCAGCGTGGTGGTCCAGATGGCCAAGCAGATGGGGCTGCGCGTGGTGGCGTCCGCGGGGTCGGAGGACAAGGCGCGGTGGCTGCGCGACGTGGCCGGGGCCGACGCCGTCATCGATTACCGCAACGCGCCTGACCTTACTGCGGCATTGGCGCAGGCCGCGCCGCAGGGCATCGACATCTACTTCGACAATGTCGGCGGCGACCATCTGGACAGCGCGCTGGCGCTGGCCAATGACCGGGCGCGTTTCGTGCTGTGCGGCATGATCTCTGGCTACAACGAAGGCAAGCCGGCGATCGGCGTGCGCAACCTGTTCTCGGCCATCGAGAAGCGCATCAAGTTGCAGGGCCTGATCGCATCCGATCACATCGACGTACTGCCCGAGTTCATCCCCCGGATGAGCGCATGGATCAAGGCCGGACAGGTGCAGCTGCGCGAAACGGTGGTGGACGGGCTGGAGCGCGCGCCCGAGGCATTCATCGGGCTCTTCAAGGGCGCCAACACCGGAAAGATGCTGGTCAGGCTGACCAAGTCCTGAAGATCGGGGCGGCGCGTGCGGGCGGATGGCTCGGTGAAATCCGCCATTTCCCGCCGCCAGGCCCGCCGATACACTGGCCGCTCGCCATCCTAACGAGACAGCCATGAGACATCTACTTCCCGCCCTGGGCGCCGCGCTTGCCTTCACGCTAGTCGCGCAGGCATCGGCCCAGCAAGCCCAGCCCGCGGCCGCCGTGCCGCGCGACCCGTTCTTCTGGCTGGGCGAGATCAACAAGGCCACCGCCGTCATCAACACGGACGAGGGGCTGCTGGACAAGTCCATGGCGCCGCGATTGGCGGCCGGCGTGGCCAAGGTGATCAGCGACGGCAACCAGCCCGGCGCCAAGCGTCCGGCCAGCGTCATCACCTTCGAGCCGCTGCTGATCAAGGCGGCGGGCGAAGACGTGACGTTGCTGCACGCGGGACGCTCCAGCCAGGACATGCACGCGACCTACCGCAGCGCCATCCTGCGCGACAAGCTGCTGGACCTGGCGGCCCAGCTGAACGCCACCTCCACCACGCTGGTGGAACTGGCGGGCAAGCATGCCGCGACCATCGTGCCGAACTACACCAACGGCGTGGCCGCGCAGCCCAACAGCTATGGGCATTATCTGCTGGGGCAGGCCGCCGGCCTGGCGCGCGACGCCCAGCGCATCCGCGAGGCCTACGTGCGCATCGACCGTTCGCCGATGGGCACGACGGTGCTCAACGGCACCAGCTGGCCGCTGGACCGCAAGCGCATGGCGCAGTACCTGGGCTTTGCCGCGCTGGTGGACAACGCCTATGACGCTTCGCAGATCTCGTCCATGGATCAGCCCGTGGAAGTCGCCTCCATCGTCACCAGCATCGCGCTGCGCACCGGCAATTTCGTCGAGGACGTGATGACCCAGTACGCCCAGCCGCGTCCCTGGATCCTGCTGGAAGAGGGCGGCGGCAATACCTACGTGTCCAGCGCCATGCCGCAGAAGCGCAATCCCGGCCTGCTCAACGACACCCGCAGCGATGCGTCCACCGCCGTGACGCTGGCCATGGGGCCGGTGGTGCAGACGCACAACATCACGCCCGGCATGAGCGATCCGAAGGACGTGAAGCAGAATTCCGCCATGGTGGATGCCGGGATTTCGGCGCTCAAGCGCTGGGACCGGGTGTTGAAGGCCATGGTCCTCAGCCCCGACAGGGCGCTGGAAGAGCTGAACAGCGACTGGACGGCCTCGCAGGAACTGGCCGACGTGCTGATGCGCAAGTACAAGCTGCCGTTCCGCGACGGCCACCACTTCGCGTCCGAGGTCGTCAGCTACGCCAAGACCAACAACATCAAGCCGCTGGATTTCCCGTATGAGCAGGCGCGCCGCATCTATGCGGACGCCATGAAGGACTCGAAGTACGGCAACGAACTGCCGATGAGCGAGGCGGAGTTCCGCTCGACGCTGGATCCGGTGGCCATCGTCAAGAACCGCGCCACTTCGGGTGGTCCGCAGCCGGCGGAAATGGACCGCATGCTGAAGGAGGCGCGCACGCAGCTGGCTGAGCAGGACGCCTGGATCAAGGCGCGCCGCGCCTACATCAACGATGCGCTGGCGGAGCTGGACAAGAAATTCGGCGCGCTGGTGGCCAGCGCGCCGAAGCAATAGAGCCAGTAGGAAGGGCGCTTCCCGGCGCCTGCCGGGAAGTCCCGCTCAGCCCCGGGCCGGGAAGGGCGCCGCGAAGCGGCGCAGCCGCAGCGCGTTGCTCAGCACGAACACGCTGGACAGGGCCATCGCGCCCGCCGCGAATACCGGCGACAGCAGGCTGCCGTTGACCGGGTACAGCAGGCCCGCCGCCACCGGGATCAGCGCCACGTTATAGGCAAACGCCCAGAACAGGTTCTGCTTGATGTTGCGGATGGTGGCCTTGGACAGGGCGATGGCGTTGGGCACGCCGCCCAGGTCGCCCGACATCAGCACCACGTCGGCGGCTTCGATGGCGATGTCCGTGCCGGTGCCAATGGCCAGGCCCACGTCCGCTTCGGCCAGCGCCGGCGCGTCGTTGATGCCGTCGCCCACGTAGGCGATGGGGCCGTACTGCTGCTTCAGGCGCTGCACGGCCGCGACCTTGCCGTCCGGCAGCACTTCGGCGACGACTTCGTCGATGCCGAGCTGGCGGGCGATGGCCTCGCCGGTGCGGCGGTTGTCGCCGGTGATCATGGCGACCTTCAGGCCCAGGTCATGCAGGGCGCGGATGGCGGCGGCCGTGGTTTCCTTGATGGGGTCGGCCACGGCGATCATGGCGGCCAGCTGGCCGTTGACGGCGGCATACAGCGGCGTCTTGCCTTCGTCGCCCAGGCGTGCGGCGTCCGAGCCGAAGGCCTCGACGCTCAGGCCCAGTTCGCGCATGAAGCGGTCGGCGCCGATCTCGATCAGGTCGCCGTCGACCCGTGCGCTCACGCCAAAGCCGGTGATCGATTCGAACTGCGAAATCGTGCCCAGCGCGATGTTCTCGGCACGAGCCGCGTCCACGATGGCCTGCGCGATCGGGTGTTCCGACTTGGCTTCGACGGTGGCGACCTTGCCCAGCACGGCGTTGCGTTCGAAGCCCGGCGCGACGATCAGGTCGGTCAGCTCGGGGCGGCCCTTGGTCAGCGTGCCGGTCTTGTCCACGGCCACGACCTGGGCGTCCTTCAGCGACTGCAGCGCTTCGCCCTTGCGGAACAGCACGCCCATCTGCGCGGCGCGGCCGGTGCCTACCATGATCGAGGTCGGCGTGGCCAGGCCCATGGCGCAGGGGCAGGCGATGATCAGCACGGCCACGGCATTGACCAGGGCGAAGGTCAGGGCCGGCTCGGGTCCAAAGGTCAGCCAGATGATGAAGGTCACCACGGCGGCCGCCATGACTGCAGGCACGAACCACATCGTGATGCGGTCCACCAGGGCCTGGATCGGCAGCTTGGAGCCTTGCGCCTGTTCGACCATGCGAATGATCTGCGCCAGCAGCGTGTCGCCGCCGACCTTGGTGGCGCGGAACGTCAGCGCGCCGTTCTGGTTGACGGTGCCGCCGACCACTTCGGAGCCAGGCTGCTTTTCGACGGGCACGGGCTCGCCGCTGATCATGGACTCGTCGATGTAGCTGTTGCCTTCCACGACCTCGCCATCTACCGGGATGCGTTCGCCGGGGCGGACTTCGATCAGGTCGCCGGCCACCACTTCGTCGATGGCGAGTTCCAGCGTGGCGCCGTTGCGCACGACGCGCGCGGTCTTGGCTTGCAGGCCGAGCAGGCGCTTGATGGCCTCAGAGGTGTTGCCCTTGGCGCGGGCCTCCATGTAGCGGCCCAGCAGGATCAGCGCCACGATGACCGCGGCGGCCTCGTAGTAGACGTTGACCGTGCCTGCGGGCAGCAGTCCGGCCGCGAAGGTGGCGACCACCGAGTAGGCATAGGCGGCGGACGTGCCCACTGCCACCAGCGAGTTCATGTCGGGTGCGCCGCGCAGCAGCGCGGGGATGCCCTTCTTGAAGAAGCGCAGGCCGGGGCCGAACAGCACGATGCTGGCCAGCACGAATTGCAGGTACCAGCTGTTCTGCGTGCCGATGGTCTCGGCGATGACGTGGTGGAAGGCGGGCACGATGTGCGCGCCCATTTCCAGGATGAACACGGGCAGCGCGAAGATCGTGGCCACGGTCAGCGCGCGCTTGAGCGACTTCAGCTCGGCGGCCTGGCGTTCGGCCACGGCGTCGGTGTCGCTGGCTTCGGCGGCCAGCGGCTTCGCGTCGTAGCCGGCCTTGGCCACTGCCTGGATCAGGGCGCTGGCGGGCACGCCGCCGGCCGCGGTGATGCTGGCGCGCTCGGTGGCGAGGTTGACGCTGGCGCTGCTGACGCCGGGCACCGCCTTCAGGGCTTTTTCGACGCGGCCCACGCAGGAGGCGCAGGTCATGCCGGTGACCGACAGTTCGATGGTGGTTTCGGCCACGGCATAACCCGCCTTCTGCACCGCCTGCACGGCGGCGGCGACGTCCGGCGCGCCTGCAAACGTGATGTCGGCGCGTTCGGTCGCCAGGTTGACGCTGGCCCGGTTGACGCCCGGCACGGCCTTCAAGGCCTTTTCGACCCGGCCCACGCACGAGGCGCAGGTCATGCCTTCGATAGGCAGGCTGACCGCGACGCTGTCTGCTGGGATGGCACTCATATCCGCTCCTTGAAAACTTGGAATGTCCTGCTGATGGCTGTCACTATAAAGATTCCAATGATGTCAAGGTCAAGCGTTTGATCGGACGGGTTTTGACCTGGCTCAGCCCAGCCTGCCCAAGGCGGGGAAGGTCAGCAGCATCCAGATGGCGAAACGGGCCAATTGGCCGGTGGCGATGGCCCATCCCATCACGATCAGGATCAGCCCGGTCAGGACCCGCAGGATCCGGCCGGCGCGCTTCAGGCCCTGCATGCGCCGCAGGAAGGGGCTCATGAACCAGGCCGCGGCTAAAAAGGGGACGCCAAGCCCCAGCGCGTAGACGCCCAGCAGGGCCACGGCCTGGCCCACGCTGGCCGAGGCCGCGCCCAGCGCCAGGATGCCGGCCAGGATCGGGCCGATGCAAGGCGTCCAGCCGAATCCGAACGCCATGCCCAGGATCGCGGCGCTGCCGGGGCTGCCCTTGCCCACGGGATCAAACCGGTAGTAGCGCTGGGCCCAGGCGGGAAGGCGCAGGACGCCCAGCAACATCAAGCCCGCCAGCGCAATGATCGCGCCTGCGGCCAGGTTCAACTCGTAGCGATAGGACAGCAGCAGGCGGCTCAGCGCCGTGACGCTGGCCCCGAAGATGACGAACACGGCCGAGAACCCGGCCACGAAACAGGCCGCCAGCCCCAGCATGCGCCAGCGCAGCGCGCGGCCATCATCCGCGGACGCGCCGGAGCCCCCCGCGATGTAGGAAAGGTAGCCCGGAACCAGCGGCAGCACGCAAGGCGACAGGAACGATGCGGTCCCCGCGATGAAGGCGGTGGCGAAGCCGATGAGGGACAGGTCAAGCATGACGGACCGCCGCGGTCATGGCGCCGCCTCTTCGCGCTGACGCTGGCGGGCCAGCGTGATGCCCTCGTTGACGGTGCGCGCCATGTCGCTGCCGGCGGGCAGCCTGGCCAGCAGGCGCTGCCAGAAGTCGATGGCCGCCGGGAAGTCGCGCTGGTCGAAGCGGCTTGCACCCGCCAGCATCAGGGCCAACGGCTCTTCGGGGTTGAGGTCCAGCGCGCGCCGCAACAGCTGGTCAGGCTGCCCGGCGAAACCCCCGTTGGCGCCGAGCACCAGCGATTCGGCGTATTCGGCCAGGGCTGCCGGGTTGCTGTCCACCACCGGCGCGGCCCGGGCAAAGGCCAGTGCCGCGTCGGCGTGCCGGCCGAAGTAGCGGTGGGAACGGGCCAGCATCAGCCATCCCTGATAGTCGTCGGAATCGCTCGCCAGGCGGGTCTCCAGTTTGGCCACCATGGCCTGGATGTCGGCGGCGGTGACTTGGGGCTGGGCGGCAGGCGCCGGAGGGGGCGCGATGGCGCCAGAATTGCCCAGAGCGACATAGGCCACTATGGCTGCCAACGGCAGCGCGATGGCCAGGCCGGCGGGCAGCAGGCGGCCGCGGCCGGGCGCGGATGCATGCCCTTGCGTCTCGCCGGCTTCTTCCAGTGCCAGGCGCTGCAACTCGGTGCGCGCTTCCGCGAAGGCGTCTTGCGACAGGATGCCGCTTGCGCGGTCCCGTTCAAGCTCGCGCAGCTGGTCGCGCAGCACCGCCACGTTTGCCGCTCGGCGCTTGTCGGCGGCGCTGGCGGCGGGCGTGCGCCGCAGGGAGGCGATCAGCCATAGGGTGACAACGGCGGCCATCAACGCGGCCGACAGATAGAAGAGCTGAGTCATGTTCCTGATCCTTTTTCAGTGTCGACGCCAAGCAGAGCGTTGGCAGCCCGGCGCTCCGCAGGCGTCAGCGCGGGGCGCTGCTGGCGCAACCTGCGACGGCGCAAGGTCAGGGCCAGCGCGGCCAAGCCGGCGGCCAGCAGCGCGGCCGGGCCGAACCACAGCAGCAGCGTGGCAGCTTTCAGGCGCGGCCGGTACAGGATGAAGTCGCCGTACCTCGCCTCCATATAGGCCAGGATCTCGGCTTCCGACTTGCCGGCGTCCAGCTGTTGACGGATCTGGCGGCGCAGGTCGACCGCCAGGTCGGCGCGCGATGCGGCGATGGATTCGTTCTGGCAGACCAGGCAGCGCAGCTCCGAAGCGATCTCGTTGACGCGGCGGTCTTCGGCCGAACCATGGGCGCCCGAGCCGTAGCCCAACGCCAGCAATAGCGCCAATGCGCGCAGGACGGCCTTCATTGCAGCCCCCGGATCAGCGGCAAGAGGGTATCGCGCAGCGATTCTGCGCTTACCGGACCGATGTGCTTGTAGCGGATGATCCCGGCCTGATCGATGACGAAGGTCTCCGGCACGCCATAGACGCCATAGTCGATGCCGGCCTTGCCGTCGCTGTCGGATACGGATTTCTCGTAGGAGTCGCCGTTGCGCGCCAGCCAGGCGATGGCCTCGGTCCGGATGTCCTTGTAGTTCAGGCCGATCACCGGCACGCCGTGTTGCGACGACAGTTCCTGGATGTAGGTGTGTTCCGTCAGGCAGGCATAGCACCAGGACGCCCAGACGTTCAGTACCCATACCCGGCCTTTCATGCTCTCGGGCGTGAAGGTCTTTTGCGGCTCATGCAGTTCGGGCAGGGCAAACGCGGGCGCCGGCTTGTCGATCAGCGGCGACGGCACTTCGGATGGGTTGAGGGTCAGGCCGATCCCCAGAAAGAACACCAGCACCACGAAGCCCGCCAGCGGCCAGATGTAGCGGCTCATGGCCTGGCCTCCGCGGGCGTCTGCGGCCCTGTGGGTCGCGGCTGCTTTTGCTCGCGCCGCTTCAGGCGATAGCGCGGATCGCTGACCGCCAGCAGGCCGCCCAGGGCCATGAGGATGCAGCCGCCCCAGATCCAGTCCACGAACGGCTTGTAGTACAGGCGCACGCTCCAGGCGCCGTCCTGCTCGGGCTCGCCCAGCGCGACGTAGACGTGGCGCAGGCCGTTGGCGGCGATGGCCGCCTCCGTCATCGGCAGCGCCGAGGAGGCATAGGTGCGCTTTTCGGGGCGCAGGTCGCGCAGGCGCCGTTCGCCGCGATAGAGCGTGAAGGTACCCATTTCAGACTCGTAGTTCGGGCCGCGCACGCGTTCCACGCCTTTGAATTCGACGCGGTACGAAGCCACCGGCGCGCTTTGCCCGGGCTGCATCAGCAGATCCTGTTCGGTCTCGTAGCTGCCCACCAGCGCGACTCCGGCAACGAACGCCGCCACGCCCAGATGGGCCAGATGCATGCCCAGCCAGCTGCGCGGCTGGCGCCACCAGCGCTCGCGGGTCGCGCGGATGCGCTTGGCGACGTCCACGGCGATGGCGGTCGCCAACCACACGGCCAGTCCCAGCCCCAGCGCCGCGCCCGCGGACCAGCGGCCGAAGAGCAGGGGAACGCCCACGCCCGCCAGCACGGCCAGCGCCGCGGGAATCGACAGGCGTTTGAGCAGGCTGCCAGCATCGGCCGATTTCCAGTTGGCGATGGGGCCCACCGCCATGAGCAGCAGCGCCGGCACCATCAGCGGCACGAAGACGGCATTGAAGTAGGGCGGTCCGACCGACAGCTTGCCCAGGCCCAGCGCATCGATGATCAGGGGATAGAGCGTACCCAGCAGCACGGTCGCGGCGGCGACCGCGAGCAGCACGTTGTTGACCAGCAATAACGATTCGCGCGACACGAACGCGAACTGGCCGCCGTGGCCTATCCGGGGCGCGCGCAGGGCATACAGGAACAGGGAGCTGCCGACCGTGACGGTGAACAGCGCCAGGATGAATACGCCGCGCGCCGGGTCCGTCGCGAACGCATGCACCGAGGTCAGCACGCCCGAACGCACCAGGAACGCACCCAGCAGGGCCAGTGCAAACGTGCCGATCGCCAGCAGCACGGTCCAGCTCTTGAAGCTGCCGCGCTTCTCGGTCACGGCCAGCGAGTGGATCAGCGCCGTGCCGGCCAGCCAGGGGATGAAGGAGGCGTTTTCCACCGGATCCCAGAACCACCAGCCGCCCCAGCCCAGCTCGTAGTAGGCCCACCAGCTGCCGACCGCGATGCCCAGCGTCAGGAACAGCCAGGCCGCCGTGGTCCAGGGACGCGACCAGCGGGCCCAGACCGCATCGAGATTGCCCGACAGCAGCGCGGCGATGGCGAACGCGAACGCCACCGAAAACCCCACATAACCCATGTACAGCAGCGGCGGGTGGAAGATCAGGCCGATGTCCTGCAGCAGCGTGTTCAGGTCCAATCCGTCAGCCGGGGCCGGGACCAGGCGCTCGAACGGATTCGACGTCAGCAGCACGAACAGCAGGAAGCCCGTGCTGATCAGGCCCAGCACGCCCAGCACGCGCGCGACCATGGCGTCGGGCAACTGCCGCGAAAACAGGCTGACCGCGCAAGCCCAGCCCGTCTGCATGAACATCCACAGCAGCAGCGAGCCTTCATGCCCGCCCCAGGTGGCTGCGACGCGGTAGAACAAGGGCAATTGGGAATTGGAGTTGTAGGCCACATAGGCCACCGAATAGTCCTTGGCCGCGAAAGACCAGACCAGCGCCGCGAGGCTGAAGGACACCAGCAGGAACTGGATCTGCGCGGCGGGCCGCGCAATGGCGATCCAGTCCGCGCGGTCCAGGGCCGCGCCGCGCAGCGCGAGCACGCCTTGCGCCAACGCGACGAAGAGCGTCAGGATCAGGGCGAAATGAGCGAGTTCCGGAATCATCGGGGGCGGGCCTCCTGCGGGGCGGTCTTTGGTGCGGCCTGCGATGCGGCCTGATCGATCGCGTGCTGCGCCTCGGGCGGCATGTAGTTCTCGTCATGCTTGGCCAGCACTTCCTCGGCGCGGAACAAGCCATTGCCGTCCAGCCTGCCCTGCGCCACGACGCCTTTTCCTTCGCTGAACAGGTCCGGCAGGATGCCTTCATAGGCCACGGGAACGGTGTGGGCCGTGTCGGTCACGACGAAACGGACGGTCAGCGTGCCCGGCGTGCGTTGCACGCTGCCGGTTTGGACCATGCCGCCCACGCGGAAGGCGCGTCCTGCCGGCGCTTCGTTGTTGCTGACCTGGGTGGGCGTGTAGAAGAACACCAGATTGCTCTGGAAGGCGTTCAGCACCAGGGCGCTGGCCACGCCTACCGAGGCCAGGCCGCCCAGGGCCAGCCACAAGCGCCGTGTCCGCTTATGCATCGCCGGTCTCCCGCCATTCAGCGGCGGGGCGCGGACCCGCCTGGATCGCGCGGCGGCGGCGCGCCAGCAGCAGCTGTTCGCCACCCAGCAGGAACGCCGTCATCAGCAGCGATCCCCACACGTAAACCGCATAACCGCCCATGGCGAGGAATTCGCCCAGACTGGACCAATGCATCATTCGCTACTCCATTGTTCGCGGATCCAGGCCGCGTGCCGCTCGCGTTCGAGCACGATGCAGCGCAGGCGCGCCAGCGCCGTCGCGATGCAGTACATCCACGCGGCCAGGGACATCAGCAGCATGCCGGCGAGCATGATGCCGGCCATGCTGGGCGCGGCGGTCAGGGATACCGAAGCGCCCTGGTGCAAGGTGCTCCACCATTGCACCGAAAAATAGATGATGGGAATGTTGACCACGCCGGCCAGCACCAGCACCGATCCCGCCCGGTCGGCGCGCTGCGGATCGTCGATGGCCGCCTTCAAGGCGAGGTAGCCCGCGTACAGGAACAGCAGGATCAATTCCGAGGTCAGCCGCGCGTCCCAGACCCACCAAGCGCCCCACATGGGCTTGCCCCACAGCGCGCCGGTCCAGAGCGACAGAAACGTGAACAGCGCGCCGGTCGGCGCCAGCGCGGCAATCATCATGGCCGACAGCCTGCTGTTGAGGACCAGGTGGATCAGGGCCCAGAACGCCATCACCAGATAGACGAACATCGACATCCAGGAGACCGGGACGTGGACGAAGATGATGCGGTAGCCCTGGCCTTGTTGAAAATCGGCGGGCGCGACGATAAAGCCGATATAGAGGCCGGCCGCGGCCAGCAGGACCGCAGCCGTGGCGAACCAGGGGATCGCCTTTCCGGCCCAGGGGTAGAAAGCCTTGGGCGAGGCATAGTGAAACCAGCGGATCATGGGCTCCTCATTCCAGTGAGATGCGTATCGCCGCGGCGGCGGCCAGCGGCGCGAAGAACAGGGACAAGGCCAGCACGGCGCCCAGCAGCGACAGGTGCGCGCTCGCGCCCAGGCCGCTTTGGGCCGCCTGCACCGCGCCGGCGCCGAATATGAGAATGGGAATGAAGAGAGGCAGGACCAGCAGGGCCAGCAGCGCCCCGCCGCCACGAGCGGTCAGGGTGAGCGCCGCGCCGATGGCGCCGATCAGGCCGAGGGCGGGCGTGCCGATGGCCAGGCCCAGCGTCAGGAACAAAAGGGCGGCGGCATCCAGGCCGAATTGCAGGCCCAGCACGGGCGCAAGCAAGGTCAGCGGCAACCCGGACAGCAGCCAGTGGGCCGCGACCTTGCCCAGCACGATCACCGGCAAGGGCGCGGCGCACAGCATCAATTGCTCCAGCGAACCGTCGCGATGGTCTGCCTCGAACAGGCGGCCCAGCGACATCAGGCAGGACAGCAAGGCCATCACCCAGAGCACGCCTGGCGCAATGGCGCGCAGTATTTCCCGTTCGGGGCCGACCGCCAGGGGGAACAGGCTGGCGGCCACCAGGAAGAAGGCCAGCGGCGTCAGCGTATCGCTGGCGCGCCGTTGAGCGATGCGCAGGTCGCGCAGCGCAACGGCCGAGAGCAATTTCGGCATGGAATTCATGCGCTAGGAGCCAAGCCGGATCTGCTTGTGCGCATGGTCCAGCGCGATCTCCTGATGGCTCGTCGCCACGATCGCGCCGCCATCGCGCAGATGGCGATCCATGGCGCGTGCCAGCCACGAGTGAGCGCCGGCGTCCAGGGCGGTCACGGGTTCGTCGAGAATCCAGAGGGGCCGGAACTCGGCAAGCAGGCGAGCAAGGGCTGCCCGCCGCCTCTGGCCCGCCGAGAGGGCACGGATCGGAACATGCTCCTTGCCTTCGAGGCCTGCCTCGCGCAGCGCGAACGCAATGGCAGCGGGACGGTCCGCATATCCGCTTGCGGCCTGCAGCGCGTGCAGATTCTGGGCGGCGCTGAGTTCGCCGCTGAGGCCATCGGCATGGCCCACATAAAAGAACTGGCCGCGATACCTGTTGCCAGGTTGCGAGATGCCGAGTCCCTGCCAGAGCACCTTGCCGCGCGCGGGCCGCGCCAAGCCGGCCAGAATGCGCAGCAGGCTGGTCTTGCCGCTGCCGTTGCGTCCGTGCACGAATAGGCATTCGCCGGGCGCCACGTGCAAAGCCAGCTCCTTGAACAGCGGACGCTCCGCGCGCATGCAACCCAGACCCATCGCTTCAAGCATTGCCGCCCCGCCGCTGTGTGGACAAAGGGGCAACTATAGGGAGGCGCGTCTGACCGTCACATTGCTGGCGGTTTACATTCCTGTAATGTTCGCCTCAAAACGGCCATGGTTCAGTACAGTTCGCGGCGCAGCGCACGGAGCAGTTGAAAAAGTGCCGATCGGCGCCGCAAGTTGCGGCGCCGCGGCTGCCTAGAACCAGATGCGCACGCCGGCCAGGATGGCGCGTTCGGAACGGCTTTCTCCGGCTTCGCTGGCGTAGCTTGCGGTCTTGCCGAACTTGCGCCCGAACGACACGCCGACATAAGGCGCGAATTCGCGCGTGACTTCGTAGCGCAGCCGCAAGGAGAACGATGCATCCGACAGACCCGAGCCCACGCCGCGCGCCTCGTCGTTCTTGCCGTTCAGGCTGGCTTCGATCTCGGGCGTGAGGATCAGGCGTTGGGTAAGCAGCAGGTCGTACTCCGCCTTCAGCGCCAGCGCAGTCCTGCCGGATCCGCCGACATAGCCGGTGATCTCGGTCTCGATGCCGTAGGGCGCCACGCCCTGCACGCCGAGCGCAGCCCAGTTGCGTTTCGGACCCGTGCCGAAATCGCGCCGCGCGCCCAGCTGAAAGTCCCAGAACGGCGATATCGTGTGGCTCCAGAAGGCCTCGATCTTGGCATCCGTGCTGCCGTTCAGGCGATCGCCCTCGCTCTTGATCCACAGTTTGTTCAGGTCGCGGCCGATCCAGAACTGGCCGTCCCATTGCAGGCTGGTCTGTTCGTTGCGGTCATAGGCGACGCCGAGCTTGTCGAACAGCAGATGGCTGGTGACGACGTTGTCCATCATGTGCGGATGGATGCGGTAGGCGGCGTAACGCTGCTCGGTGCTGCCGTCGCTGGAGGGCAGGGAACCCACCGGCGGGCCTTTGCGCGAGGATTCGTCCATGCCGGGCATAGAACTGTGGTCCATGCCAGGCATCGAACCGTGATCCATGCCTTTCATCGAACCGTGATCCATGCCTTTCATGGAACCGTGGTCCGTGCCCTTCTTCGAGGCCGGGGCCTGGCCCTGCATCGAGCCGTGGTCCATGCCTGGCATTGAGCTGTGGTCCATGCCCTTTTTCGGGGCCGCAGCGGATCCCTCGTTCGAACCATGGTCCATGCCTTGCATGGAGCCGTGATCCATGCCCTGCATCGAGCCATGATCCATGCCGCTCATCGTTCCCGCCGGCGTCTGCGCCAGGGCCAGTCCGGAGGCGGCGGAAAGGAGGGCGGCGCCCGCGACGAGCCCGGGCCAGCGCTTTCTGGATGTCATTGTTCTCATTATTCCCCCTATTCCACGACGACCGCGCGGAACATGCCGGCCTCCATGTGGAACAGCAAATGGCAGTGATAGGCCCAGTTGCCGCGCGCGTCCGCGCTGACGCGGTAGCTGAGGCGCTGCGCCGGGTTCAGGCTGATCGTGTGCTTGCGCACCTGGAAATTGCCGTCGGCGGATTCGAGGTCGCTCCACAAGCCATGCAGGTGGATGGGGTGCGTCATCATGGTGTCGTTGACCAGCACGAAGCGCACGCGCTCGCCATACTTGAGCACGATGGGCTTGGCCTCGGTGAACTTCAGTCCGTTGAACGACCACATGTAGCGGTCCATGTTGCCGGTCAGGTGCAGCTCGATCTCGCGGGTCGGCGGGCGGTTGTCCGCCGGTTCGACCATGGAGCGCAGGTCGGCGTAGGTCAGCACGCGGCGGCCGTTGTTGCGCAGGCCCACGCCGGGATCGTCCAGCCGGGTCGAAACGATGTCGGGCACCATGGAGTTGGCGGGACTGTATTCGGCGGGGTAGGGGTGCTTGACCTCGACCATGCCGCCTTCGTTGCCGCCCGCGCCATGGTTCATGCCGGCGTGATTCATGCCAGCCATGCCTGCGTGGTTCATGCCTCCCATGGAGCCATGGTCCATGCCGCCTTGCGTCCCGGCGTTCATCGCGCCTTGAGCGCCGTGGTCCATGCCCCCCGCTTGCGAGCCGCCCATGTCCATGCCGGGCATGTCGTGCGCCATGCCCATGTCCATCATGGTCAGCACCTGCACCGGGTCCAGCGCCGGGATCTCGGCCTGCATGCCTTCGCGCGGCGCCAGCGTGCCGCGGGCATAGCCGGAGCGGTCCATGGCTTGCGAGAAGATCGTATAGGCGCGCTCGTCCTGCGGTTCGACGATGACGTCATAGGTCTCGGCCACGGCGATGCGGAACTCTTCCACCTCCACGGGCCGCACGGCCAGGCCGTCGGCGGCCACCACCGTCATCTTCAGGCCGGGAATGCGCACATCGAAGTAGGTCATGGCCGACCCGTTGATGAAGCGCAGGCGGATCCGTTCGCCCGGACGGAACAGGCCGGTCCAGTTGCCGGCCGGCGACTTGCCGTTGGTAAGAAAGGTGTAGGTCGCGCCCGAGACGTCGGCCAGATCGGTCTGGTTCATGCGCATCTTCTGCCACATGAGCCGCTCGTTCAACGCATTCTTCCAGCCGGATTTCTCGGCATCGTCGATCAGGCTGCCGACGGTGGGCTGGATGTAGTTGTAATAGTCGGGCATCACCTTGAGCTTGCGGAACACGCTCATGGGATCTTCGTCGGTCCAGTCGGACAGCAGGACGACATAGTCGCGGTCCGCGCGCACCGGGTCCGGGCGCTTGGGATCGATGACGATGGCGCCGTAAAGCCCGGTCTGCTCCTGGAAGCCCGAATGGCTGTGATACCAGTACGTGCCGCTCTGGCCCACGTCGAACTGGTAGGTGAAGGTTTCGCCAGGGGCGATGCCGGGAAAGCTCAGGCCGGGCACGCCGTCCATGCCGGTGGGCAGGATGATGCCGTGCCAGTGGATCGAAGTGTCTTCGCGCAGGCGGTTGGTGACGCGTAGCGTAACGCGGTCGCCTTCGCGCCAGCGCAGCGTGGGCGCGGGCAGCATGCCGTTGACCGTGGTGGCGATGCGCGGGGCGCCGGTGAAATTGGCGGGGCTCTCGCCGATCTCCAGGTTGAACTCGGTGCCCGACAGCACGCTCTGCCGGGCCGAGCCCGCCTGCGCCCACGAGGACGGGCTCCACAGGCCCATGCCGGCCAGCGCGCCGCCCGTGGCCAGGCCCTGCACAAACCGGCGGCGCGGATTCGAAACTGCTCTACTCATGCTCTATCTCCCCGGTAGCCGGACCGGCATCCCGGCTGTGGATTACTTGACGGAAACCGCGCCCTTCATGCCGGCGGGGTAGTGCCCCGGCTCGAGGCAGGCGAAGGCGACGGTTCCCGCCTTGTCGAACGTCCAGACGATGTCGCCGGCCTTGCCCGCTTCCAGCGAGACGGAGTTCGGCTCTTCATGGCGCATGCCCGGATCGTTGAGCATCATCTGGTAGTGGCTGTCCAGGTCGGCCTTGGTGCCCAGCACCATTTCGTGGCGGATCTTGCCGGAATTGGTGACCTTGAAGCGGATGGTCTCGCCCGCCTTGACGTCGATCTTGTCCGGCGTGAAGCGCATGGCGTCGGTCATGTCGACGACCACCGTGCGCGAGACCTTGGCGGGATTGCCGGGCTTGCCGATGGCGGCCACGGCATCATGGCCGCCGCCGTGGCCAGCGCCGTGGCCGGGGGCGGCCATGACACCGAAGGAAAGCAAAAAGGCGCCCGCGGCGACGGCGCCCTGCGCGAGTTTCACCAGTTTCTTCATGCGTATCCTCTAGACGAATTGGGGGTGGGAGGCGCCACTTTAGTGACGCGCTCCACACCGCAACCTGTCGGGAGGATTACTTTCCTGTAATGTTCGGCGCCCGGGACAGCGTGAAGCCGACCTCGGTGCCCTGGCCGCCGCAGCGGGCGAAGGCGTTGCCGCCGTGCATGCGGGCGATGGCCCGCACGATGGCTAGGCCCAGGCCGTGCCCGTCGGCGCGCCGGCTGCGGGCATCGTCGCCCCGGTAGAAGCGGTCGAAGATGCGCGGCAGCGCCTGCGCCGCGATCGGCGCGCCGGGGTTCCTGACCCTGATTTCGATCTCGTCCTGCCGGGCGATGCAGTAGAGGTCGATGCCGCGCCCGCGGGGCGTGGCGCGGATGGCGTTGCTGAGCAGGTTGGCGATGGCGCGCCGCAGCAGCCGCGGGTTGGCCATCAGGGCGGCGCCGCCGTGCGCGGTCAGGGACACGCCGGCCTCGTCCAGCGCGGCCTCGTAGTATTCGGCCACGCGGGCGACCTCTCGGCGCACGTCCACTTCCTGCAGGTCTCCCGCCGGTTCGCCGCCGTCGGCGCGGGCCAGGAACAGCATATCGTTGACCAGGGCTTTCAGGCCTTCCAGCTCTTCCAGGTTGGATTCCAGCACCTCGCGCAGCTCCTGCTCGGAGCGGCGGGAAGATAGGATGACCTCGGTGCCGCTGATCAGCGTGGCCAGGGGCGTGCGCAGTTCATGCGCCACATCGGCGTTGAAGCCTTCCATCTGCTGATAGGCGGTCTGCACCCGGCCCAGCATGCCGTTGAAGGTATGGGTGAACTCGCGCAGCTCGCGGTCTATGCCCTGTTCCGGCAGGCGCACGGCCAGATTGTCTGGCTGGATGCGGGCGGCTTGCTGAGACAGGCGGCGGATGGGCGACAGGGAGCGCCGCACTGCCCATGCCGACAGCACCAGGGTGGCGCCGACCCAGACCGCGCAGATCAGCACCAGCGCCGTGGCAAAGGCATACAGGAACTGCGTGCCGGGACGCAGGTTGACGGCCACGGTGAGCTCGGCGCCCGGCAGCAGCGCGCCTTCCAGCGGCACGCGCAGTCCGCGCATGTTCCAGCCGTCCTGCGTATGCAGCTTGATCTCGCGCCCGGCCACCGTGCGCACGGCCACGGGCGGCGCGTCGCCGTAGAACACGCTGCCGTCCGCGAGCGTGATCCAGGTCTTGAGGTTGCCGTGGCCGACCATGATGTTGTCCAGCGCGCCGCGCAGATCCTGCATCTGCGCGAGCGTGGCCTGCATGCCGATGAGGTGGTTGATGAGTTCGAGCTTGCCCGCCACCTCGGTGATCTCCTGGCGCTGCACCTCGCGCTTCAAGGCCCAGAACAGGGTGTAGCCGGCAACGCTGGACACCACCAGGGCGATGACGCCGAGCAGCAGCGTGAGCCGGATCTCCATGGACGCAATGCGCGGCAGTTTCATTTTTCGCGCAGCTCCAGCACGTAGCCCATGCCGCGCACGGTATGCAGCAGCTTGGTCTCGAACGGATCGTCTATCTTCGCCCGCAGACGCCGCACGGCGACTTCGATGACGTTGGTGTCGCTATCGAAGTTCATGTCCCAGACCTGCTCGGCGAGCACGGTCCGGGACAGCACCTGGCCGTGGCGGCGCAGCATCAGCGTCAGCAGCGTGAATTCCTTGGCGGTCAGGTCCAGGCGCAGGCCGCCTCGCTGCGCCTTGCGCCGCGCCAGGTCCATCTCCAGGTCGGCCAGCTTGAGCAGCGTCGATTCCTGCCCCCGGCCGCGGCGCAGCAGGGCCTGGATCCGCGCCAGCAGCTCGGAAAAGGCGAAGGGCTTGACGAGGTAATCGTCCGCGCCGCCCTCCAGGCCGCGCACGCGGTCTTCGACCTTGTCGCGGGCGGTCAGCATCAGGACCGGCGTTTCCTTGTGCTTGCGCAGGTCCGCTAGCACGCCGAAACCGTCGACGCCCGGCAGCATCACGTCCAGCACCACCACGTCGTAGTCGCCCTCGATGGCGGCGTGCCGTCCGTCGATGCCGTCGCGGGCGATGTCGACCACGTAGTTGTGCTCGGTCAATCCCTTGCGGACGTAGTCCGCGAGCTTTCTTTCATCTTCGATCAACAGGATACGCATGGGGCGCCTCGCTTTCCTTGCACAAATGTAATGAGTCGGTCCGGCTTCTGTAATTGCCGACTGCGTAGAGTTCAGCGTGTCAGCCAAGTTCCCGCTTGGCGGCGCTGAAACACAAGGAGCGATCCGTGAGTGCTCGAAAACCTGTCTCGAAGCGTTGTGAAACGGCCAACGATGAAATCGGCGTTGCGGCGCATTATGCACCCTGCGCGCCGAAACGTGCACGGCAATCCGGGCGGATGCCGGTTGATGGAACTGGTCCGTCCAGGACCTGAGCAGGCGCTCCGCGATGAAGATCCTGTACACCAATTTCCATCGCGGCGATGGCGGCGGCCACACCACGTATGTGCTGTCGCTGGCCGGGGCGCTGCGCAACGCGCACGACATCGTGGTGGCCGCGCCGCCAGAAAGCCGCTTGTTCAAGGCGGCTTCGGCCATGCCCGGCGTGCGCGCCGAAGCGCTGGATTTCCGCGGCGGCCTGCTGGGCGCGCTGCCCAACGCGCGCCGTCTGCGGCGGCTGCTGGCGCAGGATCGCTTCGACGTCGCGCACGTCAACGGTTCGGCCGACCATCGCCTGTGCATGCTGGCAGGCCTGGGGCTCGGGGCGGATAGCCCCGCGGTGGTGTACACGCAGCACAACGACCGGAATGCCAGCAGCTTCGGCGCGACGCTGCGCGCCCGCCTGGCGACGGACCGCGTCATCTGCGTGTGCGAGCACACGCGCCGCAAGCTGGCGGGCAGCGCGTTCGCGCGCTGCGGCCTGCGCACCGTGCGCAATGGCGTGGACGTGGAACGCTTCAGGCCGCCCGCGCCGCAAGCCGTGGATGACGCTCGCCGCCGTTGGCTGCCGGCCGCGCACGCGCGCCGCCTGGTGATCGGCAGCAATGCCGGCACTGCCGACTACAAGCGCTGGCTGGACATGGTCGAGGCCGTGTCCTTACTGCCCGCCGAGCTGCGCGAGCGCATCGTCATCATGATTGCCGGTGAGCCGCCCGGCGAACTCCAGCGCCGACGCGTGCGCGAACTGGGCATGGAAGGCCAGGTGGTCTTCTCAGGCTTGCTGGACGACGTGCGGTCCTTCGTGGCGGCGCTGGACGTGGGATTTGTGCTGTCTTCGGAGATGGAGACCATCTCGTTCGCGTGCCGCGAAATGATGGCCATGGGCGTGCCGGTCATCGTCAGCAATGCCGGCGGGCTGGCCGAGAATGTGCATGCGGGGCTGGACGGCTGGGTAGTGTCGGCGCGCACGCCCGAGGCCGTGGCCGGCGTGCTGCGCGAGATCCTGGCGCAGCCGCTTCTGTTGGGCCCCATGGGACGCGCGGCGCGGGAGAAGGCCGTGCGGGATTTCGCGCTGTCGCGCTTCGTGGCGGACACGCATGCGGTCTACCTTGAAGCGCTGGCGCAGGCCCAGCGTCCGTTGCGGCTGGCTTGAGCGGCAAGGGACGCTGGCGGGTACGTCAGATCATGGCCTTGCCGCTGCGTCTGGCCGCGCGGATGTCCTGCCACAGCGTCACGCATAGCAGCGCCAGGATGAGGGCGGAAATGGCGGGCCACACCAGAAAGTAGAACGTCAACCACATATCGGTCTCCTTGTTGCGGGATGGATGCTCAGCCTTGGGTGGGCTGGATTTCGGGGCGTTGCGCGGCGGGCGTGGACATGGCTTCCTGCGCTTCCTGGAAGGACGTCACGCGGTCCGCGAGCAGGCTGAAGTCGAAACGCTGCTTGTTGCGCAGGCTGAGGCTGGCGCAGACCGTGGCGCTGACCCCGTAGGCGGTCAGCGAGCCCATCAGTACGATGTACTCGCGCAAGGTGCCGACGAAGATGGGCAGCATCACCAACACGCCTGCCGTGCCTACGGCGAGCGCCGCAGTGCGGCCGAAGAAGCCGAACGTCATGAGGCCCAGCACCACGCCGCCGCCTATGGCCGAGCAGATCTCGAAGAACACGGCGATGGCGCCGGTGATGGGCAGCAGCTCGAAGCGAACGATGGTGAACATGGCCACGGCGCTGAGCACGGCGCTGACGAAGGCGCGATTGTCGACGCGGTCCCAGTAGAAGCTGGCGATGACCGGAAACACGATGGCGCCCCACAGCGCGCCGACGAACACCAGCATGACCAGGATGTCCAGGCGCAGGCTGGCGAAGATCACGCCTATCATCGTCGCCACGATCATGGTGCAGCGGCCCCACCACAGCATGCGGCGCGGATCGGGACGGCCGCCAGCCAGGTTCTTGGCGTACACGTCGGTCATGACGATGGCCGACAGCGCGGCCAGGTCGGAGTCCGCGGTGGAAGAAAGCGAGCCCACCACCAGCAGGAAGAACAGCGCGATGCCGAAGGGCGGCAGGTAGGTCGACGCCATCTGCGGGATGATGTTGTTCATGTCGCCGTTGGCAGGTTCCAGGCCGACGAAAAGCGCGAGCAGCCCCAGCATGCCCAACCCGATCACGACGGCGCCGTATCCCGCCGTGGCCGTCAGGAAGGTGGGCTTGATCAGGTCCTCGCGCACCGCGAACAGGCGCTGGGCGATGGTCTGGTTGCCGATGGCGTAGGCCAGCACGGCCACGAAGTAGGGCGCGCCCTGTTCCAGGATGGCGCGGGTGGAATAGAAGTCCGCCTGGTCGGAACTCAGCCGCCACATGTTTTCCGACAGCACGTCAGGGCCGCCCGCGTTGAAGAAGATGAGCGGAATGATGACGACCGCCGCGATGATCATGGCGGCCAGCTGCGCAAAATCCGTCATCACGGAGGTGCGGAATCCCGACCACAGCGTGTAGGACAGCACGCCCAGGCCGGCGATGAGCACGCCCTGGATGAAGCTGAGCGGGCTCAGGATCGAAACCAGCGCGCCAGCCGCCGTGAAGTTGACCATCAGGCTGATGCAGCTGCCGACGATGTTCGACACCGCCATGATCATCTGGCTGGAGGTGCCGTGGCGCGCGTGTATGACCTCGGCCAGCGTGTGGGCCTTGGGCGCCAGCTTGCGGAAGCGCTTGCCGAAGGGATAGATGAACAGAATCATCAGCGCACCCCAGAAGCCGTAGTGCAGCGGCCCCGACAGGCCATACTTGTAGCCCGAGGTGGCGCTGGCATAGAACGATGCGGCCCAGATCCAGGTGGCGATCATGCTGGCGGTGGACAGGCCGAAACCGACCGCGTTGTTCGACACCATGTAGCCGTCCACGTTCTCGTTCTTCTGGCTAATCAGCAGCGACATGAGGAAGGTCGCGCCGTAGAAGCCCACCAGCAGCAGGATGGCGGTGGTGGCGGATAGCTGAAAGAATTCTGTCTCTTGCATCGTCTTCGTCCTTTCTCCTTGACAGCGTGTTCATGACGGACAGTCATGGCTGCATGAAGGCCGTTTGCGCGGAATGCGATGGGCGGCAAACCCCTGTGACGCAGCCGAAACACCGGGCGAGCGGCCGTAGGCGCGATCGCAAGCCTGCCCGGCGCGGACGTGACTGGAGACGCCCTCGGACGGACAGCAATAAGGCACACCGTATAGGTGTCTTGCCGCCGCATTGCGCAGAACGCTGGTTGCTTTTTACGTTGCCCGATGCGGCGAGCGATGGTCCCGCCTGGTAAGCAGGATTTTTGTTCCGCAGCCTTTACGGCTGGGTGTGGGTGTTTCGGCGTTACACGCCGGGCCGCTGTGCGCGGCCTTGTGATGGATGCCTCCAGGCGATGTGCATCGTCTGGCTGCATGCGTAATGAACTACAACAGGCGCCAAGTATAGGGACATACCCCGCTCGAGTCCAGCATGCGGCCGCTAGGCGTACGTGCACGGAGTATCGCGATTCGCATTGGCGGGCATCGCAACACTTAATTGGCCGTGGCGCCTGCTGTCCGATAAGGTATGCCCAAGCCCGGGCCATGCGTGCGGCATGGCCGCGCAAGACCGAGAGACACATGACAGACCGCGTATACATCAATGCCGTCGGACCAGACGGCAATCCCCTATTCCTGCACGTGCGCGATGGCCGCATCCTCACGCTGGGCGCCGAGCCGCCGGCCGCGGGCGCCGCACAGGTGACCGACCTGCGCGGGCACCTGGTGCTACCCGGCTTTGTCGATGGCCATATCCACCTGGACAAGAGCTTTGTCGGCGACCGTTGGAGGCCTCACCGGCCCGCGGCCAACCTGCGCGAGCGGCTGGCCATCGAAAAGGAAGAGCTGGCGGCCGCGCCGCCCATCGAAGGACGCGCCGATGCGCTCATCGCGCAAGCCGCGGCGTTCGGCACGGTGGCGATGCGTTGCCACGTGGACGTGGATGGCAGCACCGGACTGGCCAATCTGCGCGCCGTCATGGCGGCGCGCGAGAAGTGGCGCGGCATCGTCGACATCGAACTGGTGGCGTTCCCGCAGGCCGGCGTGATGTCCTGTCCGGGCACGCCGCAATGGCTGGAAGCGGCCGTGCGCGAAGGCGCCGAGGTGGTGGGCGGCATCGACCCTTCCACCCTGGACGGCGACGCGGAAGGCCAGCTGGATTGCGTGTTCGGCATCGCCGACAGGCTGGGCGCGAAGGTCGACATCCATTTGCACGAGCCGGGCGAACCGGGGGTCGAGCAGATTGCCCGCATCGCCGCGCGCACGCGGGCGCTGGGCCTGGCGGGCCGGGTCGCCATCAGCCACGCCTATGCGCTGGGCGACGTCGGGCCGGGCGCATTGGAAGAGGTGGCGCGTAAGCTGGCCGACGCGGGCGTGGCGATCATGACGAACGCGCCTGGCGACCGGGCGTTTCCGCCGGTTCTGGCGCTGCTCCAGGCGGGCGTGCGCGTGTTCACGGGCAACGACAACATCCAGGACTGCTGGTGGCCTTACGGCAATGGCGACATGCTGCAGCGCGCGATGCTGATAGGCTACCGCTCCGGCCTTTACACCGACGGTGAATTGCTGACGGCTTTGCGCATGGCGTCCCACTCGGGAGCGGAGGTGTTGGGCCTGGAGGGCTACGGCTTGGCGGCCGGCAACGAGGCGACCTTCGTGGCGCTGCCCGCGCCCAACGGCGCGGCCGCGGTCGCCGCCGTGCCGGCGCAGCGCTTCCTGTTTCGCAGGGGCGAGCCTGTGGGCGACGCCGTGGCGGCCTTCGGCGGTGTCAGGCCGGCGGCGTGACCTGCGCGGCGCGCTGTTCGCAAAACCGGGCCAGTGCGCGCAGCAGCGCGTGGCCGGCATCGCTCAGGCGCGAACGGGCATAGAGCGACAGGCGCAGTCCGTCAGGCGTCGGGAAGCCTTCTTCCGGCGTGAGCACCCGGTGCTCGGCGGTGACGCAGGCGGCCGGCAGCAAGCTGACGCCCAGCCCGGCAGCGACCGCCGCGCTGAGGCTGGGCAGGCTGGGGCTGGAGAATCGCACGTGCCAGGGCTTGCCGCTGGTCTCCAGCATGGCGGTCATTTCCTGGCGGTAGAGCGCGCCGGACGGAAAGGCCACCAGCGGCACGGCGGTGTCGGATGCGGGCGGCGGCGAGCCGCTGGCGGTGATCCAGCGCAGGGGCTCGGGCCACTGCGCATGGCAATCGGCATCGACCTCCCAATGCTTGACCAGCAGCAGGTCGAGTTCGCCATCACGGTAGCGTCGCAACAGCTCATGACTGAGACCGCCCTCGACCTCCACGCGCAGCCGGGGATAGGCCGCTTCGACGGCGGCGATGGTGGGCATCAGCGTCGAACCCATGAAGTCCTCGGGCGCGCCCAGGCGCAGCACCGCGCTGGCCTGCGCCGCGGCCACGCTTTCGCGCGCTTCCTCGGCCAGGCGCAGGATGCTGCGGGCGTAGCCCAGCAGGCGCTCGCCTTCCTCGGTGGGCAGGACGTGGCGCTGCGCGCGGTCCAGCAGGCGGCAACCCAAGTTCTCTTCCAGCCGGATGACGTGCTGGCTGACGGTGGATTGCGTCAGGTGCAGGTGCTCGCTGGCGCGGGTGAAGTTACCCGTGTCCACGACGGTAAGGAAACTGCGCAGCAGGACCGGATCTAGCATTTGGATGTCCACTCGAATCTATCAAGCCAATTAATTTCATAATACTTGGGCAGGCCGCCATACTTGGAGTCTCACGAGGCCGGGAGTCGATCCGGCCGGCGTCAGGCTGTTGATCTGGAGGAAATATCGATGTCTATCTTTCGCGCGGGTCGCCTTTGGCTGGCGGCATTCCTGTTGGGCATGGGGGGAGCGGCTGCGGCTGCAGCCCCGGACACTGCGCTGTTGACCGCTGCGGGCAACGGCGATGCGGCCCGCGTCAAGCAGCTGCTTGAGCAAGGCGTCGCCATGGACACGCGCGATGCGGACGGCAATACGCCGCTGCTGCGCGCCACTCAGGGCAATCATGTCGAAGCGGCGCGCGTCCTGATCGAGGCCGGCGCCAACGTCAATGCGCAGAACTCGATCCGCGACAGCGCCTACCTGCTGGCCGGCGCACGAGGCTATCGCGAGATCCTGGCGCTGACGCTGGCGCACGGCGCCGACCTGAAAAGCACCAACCGCTACGGCGGCACGGCGCTCATTCCTGCGTGCGAGCGCGGCCACGTCGAAGTGGTGGACATGCTGCTGCGCGCCGGCGTGGACGCGGACCATGTGAACAACCTGGGCTGGACCGGTTTGTTGGAAGCCGTGATCCTGGGCGACGGCGGCGCGCGCCACCAGGCGATCGTCAAGCGGCTGATCGAAGCCGGCGCCGACGTCAACCTGGCCGATGGCAAGGGCGTGACTCCATTGCGTCATGCGCGTGAGCGCGGACAGACCGAAGTCGTGCGCCTGCTGGAGGCGGCGGGAGCGAAGGGCTGAGGCGCTGGCGCCGTGTAAAAAAAACGGGGCTTTCAAGCCCCGTTCTTCATTCCGGAAACCGCAAGCCGGATCAGAAGCCCTCGCGCGGTACGTGCACGCGGCCTTCCATCAGCACGCGGGCGCTGCGGCTCATGATGGCCTTGGTGACCTTCCATTCGCCGTCCACGAGCTGGGCCTCGGCGCCGACGCGCAAGGTGCCGGACGGATGGCCGAAGCAGACGTTGTCGCGTTCGCCGCCGCCCGCGGCCAGGTTGACCAGCGTGCCCGGCACCGCCGCGGCGGTGGCGATGGCAACGGACGCAGTGCCCATCATGGCGTGGTGCAACTTGCCCATGGAGAGCGCGCGCACCAGCACGTCGATGTCGCCCGCGCCGATCTTCTTGCCGCTGGAGGACACGTATTCCTTGGGCGCCGCGACGAAGGCAACCTTGGGCGTGTGCTGGCGGCTGGCGGCCTCTTCGATCTTTTTGATCAGGCCCATGCGCAGCGCGCCGTGGGCGCGGATGGTCTCGAAGCGCGCCAGCGCGGCGGCGTCGCCGTTGATGTCGTCCTGCAGTTCGGTGCCTTTGTAGCCCAGCGCCTCGGCGTCCAGGAAGATCGTGGGGATGCCGGAGTTGATCATGGTGGCCTTGAAGTTGCCGATGCCGGGCACTTCCAGGTCGTCGACCAGCTTGCCGGTGGGGAACATCGAGCCGCCATCGCCTTCCTCGGCCGGGTCCATGAACTCCAGGCGCAGCTCGGCGGCCGGGAAGGTCACGCCGTCCAGCTCGAAGTCGCCGGTTTCCTGCACGGCGCCATCGGTCATGGGCACGTGGGCGATGATGGTCTTCTGGATGTTGGCCTGCCAGATGCGCACGACGGCCACGCCGTTCTGCGGCACGCGGGCCGGGTCGACCAGGCCGTTGGTGATGGCGAACGGGCCGACGGCCGCGGACAGGTTGCCGCAGTTGCCGCTCCAGTCCACGAAGGGCTGGTCGATGGAGACCTGGCCGAACAGGTAGTCGACGTCATGGTCGGGGCGCGTGCTCTTGCCGATGATGACGGTCTTGCTGGTGCTGGAGGTGGCCGCGCCCATGCCGTCGATCTGCTTGCCGTAGGGGTCGGGGCTGCCGATCACGCGCATCAGCAGCGCGTCGCGCGCGGCGCCGGGCATGCGCGCGGATTCGGGCAGGTCGTCGAGCTTGAAGAACACGCCTTTGCTGGTGCCGCCGCGCATGTAGGTGGCGGCTATCTTGGTCTGGGGAGCATGGGTCATGGGG
>MCND01000005.1_pt1 | contig 122678 bp, 123 predicted proteins | sample 778211 | NCBI WGS metagenome assembly MCND01 (sample SAMN04296812, study PRJNA304217) | bioreactor metagenome | isolation source: activated sludge enriched with benzalkonium chloride | place: Turkey: Istanbul urban wastewater treatment plant
GCTGGGCATGGGCGACATCGTGTCGCTGGTCGAGCAGGCGCAGAAGAACATCGACATCGCCGAGGCGCAGAAGCTCGCGTCCAAGATCAAGTCGGGCAATAAGTTCGACCTGAACGACTTCCGCGACCAGCTCGGCCAGGTCAAGAAGCTGGGCGACATGGGCTCGCTGCTGGAAAAGCTGCCGGCCCAGTTCCAGCAGGCCGCCGGCCAGCTGCAGGGCGGCCAGGCCGAGAAGCAGCTGCGCCGCACGGAAGGCATCCTCAATTCTATGACCCCGGCCGAGCGCGCCAAGCCTGAACTCATCAAGGCCTCGCGCAAGCGCCGCATCGCCGCCGGTTCCGGCGTGCCGGTGCAGGAAGTGAACCGCCTGCTGGCCCAGTTCGACCAGATGCAGGGCATGATGAAGCAGATGAAAAAGGGCGGCATGGCCAAGATGATGCGCGCCATGGGCGGCCTGAAGGGGCTGGGCCGCTTCGGGATGAAGTAAGGCTTTCGCGCGGCGGCGCGAAAAAATGGCCAGACATTGCGTCTGGCCAAGTCATCGCGGCAATCTGGGGGATCAGTGCCGCGATCAGCCGGGCGGCGCGGGCGCGCCTTCCGGCTATTCGGATGCTTGCGCGGGCATTCAGGCCGCTGGCGGGATGCGCAGCACCTGGCCGGGATAGATCTTGTCCGGGCTGGTCAGCATGGGCTTGTTGGCCTCGAAGATCAGCGTGTTCTTGGCGCCCTGGCCCTTGCCGTATTGCGCCTCGGCGATCTTCCAGAGGTTGTCGCCCTTCTGCACCGTGTACATCTTGGCTTCGGGGGCGGCCTGGGTGGCCTTGAGCTGGTTGTCCACCTGGGCCACGCCCACGGTGTTGCCCAGCGCCAGCGCGATCTTCTCGGCGGTTTCGGTATTGGCGGCGGTGCCGCTGACCGTGACCTTGTCGCCGTCGACCGCGATCTGCAGTCCATCGGCGTTCAGGCCGTGCTTGTCCAGTTCCTTCTTCAGCTCGTCGACGGTGGCGGCCTTGGCTTCGCTGGCACCGAAGAGTTTTTCTCCAACGTCCTTGATGAAATTGAGCAGACCCATAGTGATTCCTTTATCTATGTTGCTGTTACGGTGGGAAAAGAGCGATGGATGGCAGGGCGCCCGGCCCGTGTACCGGTTGCGCGCGGCATCGGGGATTATTACCCGCGCGCTTGCCGGCAGACGAGGGGTAAACGTGTAACAGGTTGCTAGCCATGCGCCAGACTACGCAAGAATGCGTGCGAGTTGGCTGCAAATGGCTGACGATCCGCCAGGATCGCGATCCTACCCGTACAGCGCCGGCGTCCGGGCAGGCCGATGTCCGGCATTACGGCGCGCCGCGCTAGCCGGCGGCGGCGGCCGGCTGCCGGATATCGGCAAGCCAGGCCTGGATCATGGCGGCATCCTCGCGCGACCTGATGTCGACCGATTCGCCGTCGCCGTTTCCCCTGGCATGGGCTCGCACCTCGCTGGGAGACGCGCCGAACCGCAGGCGGAACGCCCGGCTGAACGCGCTTTCGCTCGAGAAGCCGTAGCGGTAGGCAAGCTCCGCGATGCCGATGTGGCCGCCGGCGGCCAGCAGCAGTTCATCGAAACACCTGTCCAGGCGCCTGCCCTGGATATAGGCGTTCACGCCGCCGTCGCGCAGGAACAGCCGGTACAGGCTGGAGCGCGAGATGCCCATCGCCGCGGCGATCGTCTCCGGCGACAGCTGCTCGGCGTCGAGATGGCGTTCGATATGGCGCCGTACCAGCCGGCGCATGCCATTGCGCACCACCTGCCGCGCCGGGCCGTCGTCCGCGCCGTCGCGCAGCGTCGACAGGCTGCCGCTGAGCAGGATCAGCCCGGCATTCACCGAGGCGGACATCTCTTCGCGCGTCAGGCTGGATGCGTGTTGCGCCAGCTGCGACAGGTGCGAGGCCAGCATGCGCGTCGCGCCCTGTCCGGGATCCAGCAGCGCGCCGTGCAGCTTGCGGCTGCGCAGCGCCGTCGGCAGGCGGTCGCGCGGCACGGTCAGGGTGATGGTGGAAATGAGCGTGGTGCGGGTGTCCAGCGTCTGTCCGAGATCGAGCAGGCCGATCGAGCCGGCGCGGATATCGACCGGGTTTTTGCCATAGTCGCCCCGGGTGCCGCCCGCGACGAACAGCTGGATCAGCAGATGGTCGACCTGGCTGCGGCGCACGTCCAGCGCGGTGCGCCGGTGCTGCACGGTGGCCGAGCAGGTACTGCGGCTGATCAGGCTGTCGCCCAGGTGGGTGCCGCTCATCTGGGCGGTGAAGGGCTGTATGCCGGTTTCGATCTGGGTATCGACGTAGGGGCGCACCAGGGTGCGCCAGATGTCGGGCGCGTCGGGCGTGACGCGGCTGTCGAATTGCGCGCTGAACTGCGGCGGGGCGGCAGGGGAGGGGAATGGATTGCGGCTCACGCTTCGTGGTTCCCGGATCGGTCTTGTTGTGGCGTTGCCCGACCAGCCGCGACACCAGGCGGGAAACTTCCATGGAGGGCTGCCCGGCTCGCGGCCGACCTGCCTTGACACATGTTCGCTACGGATTATGACGCCCGGCCGCGCTGCGGGAAAGCCCGGTCCGGCTCATGGATTGACGGCGCTTGCGGCAGATCATCACGCCCAGGCCGCGCCGTCGGGGCCTTGTAAAGCAAAAGGGCCGCGTTGCCGCAGCCCTTCCGGGGACGCACTGGATCCGCCCGGCGGCGGGGCATTCAGCCCCCGCCCACCGCCACCACGATCTCGATCTGGTCGCCGTCGGCCAGCGTGGTTTGCGCGTGCTGGCTCTTGGGCACGATCTCGCCGTTGCGTTCCACCGCCACGCGCTTGCCGGCATAGCCCAGCGTGTCCAGCAGCTCGACCACCGTGGTGTCGAGCGGGAATTCGCGGGCGTCGCCGTTCAGGGTGATGTGCATGCGCGTCTCCTTAGCGTTTGGCGTAGGCGTCGGTGGCGGCGATCAGGCGCGCCAGCGTGCCGGGTTCATCGAAAGCGTGGCCGGAGTCGGGCACCAGGTGGAACTCGGCCTCGGGCCAGGCGCGGTGCAGATCCCAGGCGGTGCGCGCCGGCGTGCAGACGTCGTAGCGGCCCTGGATGATGGTGCCGGGAATGCCGCGCAGCTTGTAGGCGTCGCGGATCAGCTGGCCTTCTTCCATGAAGCCGGCGTTCACGAAATAGTGGTTCTCGATGCGGGCGAAGGCCAGCGCCGCGCGGTCGGCGGCGTGGCTCTGCTGGTGGCGCGGGCTCGGCAGCAGCGTGATGGTGCTGTCTTCCCACTTGCTCCAGGCCTTGGCCGCGCGCAGCTGCTCGACGGGGTCGTCGCCGGTCAGGCGCCTGTGATAGGCCTGGACCAGGTCGCCGCGCTCGGCCTCGGGTATCGGCGCCAGGTATTCCTCCCAGCGGTCCGGGAACAGGAAGGACGCGCCTTCCTGGTAGAACCAGCGGATCTCGGCGCTGCGCACCGTGAAGATGCCGCGCAGCACCAGCTCGCTGACGTGGGCGGGATGCGTCTCGGCATAGGCCAGCGACAGCGTCGAACCCCAGGATCCGCCGAACACCAGCCACTTGTCCGCGCCCATGATCTCGGTGCGCAGGCGCTCGATGTCCGCGACCAGGTGCCAAGTGGTGTTGTTCTCCAGGCTGGCGTGCGGCGTGGAGCGGCCGCAGCCGCGCTGGTCGAACAGCAGCACGTTGTACAGGCTGGGATCGAACAGCTGGCGCTGCACCGGCGAGCAGCCGCTGCCGGGGCCGCCATGCAGGAAGACCGCCGGCTTGCCCTGGGGGTTGCCGCAGAGTTCCCAGTAGATCTGGTGGCCGTCGCCCGTGTCCAGGAAACCGTGGCGGTAGGGTTCGATCTGCGGATACAGCATCAGGCGACTCGCTTGAAGATCAGGTCCCAGACGCCGTGGCCCAGCCGCAGGCCGCGCGTCTCGAACTTGGTTTGGGGGCGGTAGTCGGGGCGCGGCGCGTAGCCGTCCACGGTGTTCTTCAGCAGCGGCTCGTTGCCCAGGACTTCGAGCATCTGCACGGCATAGTCCTGCCAGTCGGTGGCGCAATGGATGTAGCCGCCCGGCGCGATGCGGCTGGCCAGCAGCGAGATGAACGGCGGCTGGATCAGGCGGCGCTTGTGATGGCGCTTCTTGGGCCACGGGTCGGGGAAATAGATGTGCACGCCGGCCAGCGAATCGGGGGCGATCATGTCGCGCACCACTTCCACCGCGTCGTGCTGGATGATGCGCAGGTTCTGGATGCTGGAATCCTCGATCCGGCGCAGCAGCGAACCCACGCCCGCGTTGAACACCTCCACGCCCAGGAAGTTGTCGCCCGGACGCGCCAGCGCGATCTTCTCGGTGGTCTCGCCCATGCCGAAGCCGATCTCCAGCACCGTCGGCGCCTCGCGGCCGAACGCGGCGGCCGGGTCCAGCCGGCGCGCGGCGTAGGGCAGGGACCACTTGCCCAGCAGTTGCTCCAGCGCGGCCAGCTGGCCTTGCGTGATGTGGCCGCGGCGATGCACGAAGCTGCGGATGTGGGCGGCGCCGGGGCTGTTGGGCGCGTGCGCGGCGCTGGCCAGCGCGGCTTCGGTCTGCGGGGAAACCGGGGCGGGCGAGTCGGAATTGCCGGGTATTGCGGGGGTGTTCACGGGAAGATTCGCAAAGCTGTTTGTTGTCATAGGCGGGATTGTAGTGGCAGGGCGGGGGCGCGCGGTCCGCTGCGGAACGTTAAATGGGGACACGATCATTCCGCGCCCTGCGCCCCGCGCGCTATAGTGCAGCCGCGGCGATGGTGCGCCGCCAGTCCCGCCATGAACATCGCCCGCATCGATCTCGTCACGCTCTCGCTATTCGTCTCGGTGGCCCGCCAGGGCAGCATCTCGGCCGGCGCGCGCCAGTCTCACCTGGCCGTGGGCGCGGCCAGCAAGCGCATCTCCGACCTGGAGGCCGCGCTGGACACCCAGCTGCTCTACCGCAACGCCGCCGGCGTCGAGCTGACCGAGGCCGGCCAGGCCTGTCTGGTGCACGCGCTGCGCGTGCTGCAGGAAGTGGAGCAGATGGCCGGCACCCTGTCCGACTTTGCCCAGGGCGTGCGCGGCCAGGTGCGCATCGCCGCCAACACCTCGTCGTTGACCCAGTTCCTGCCCGAGGACCTGGCCGCCTTCATGGAAGCGCATCCGGCCGTGCGCATCGATCTGGAAGAACAGAACAGCAACGATATCGTCACCGCCGTCCAGGAGAACCGCGCCGACATCGGCATCTTCGCCGACCGCACGCCCGCGCCTGGCCTCGTCACCACGTCTTACCGGCGCGACGAGCTGGTGCTGATCGTGCCGCAGCGCCATCCGCTGGCTGGCGAGGCCCGCGTCGCCTTCGCCGACACGCTGGCTTACGACTACGTGGGTCTGCCGCCCGCGACCTCGCTGGCGACGCGGCTGGCCGAGGAAAGCGGCAGGCTGGGCCGGGCGATGCGGCTGCGCATCCAGGTCCGCAGTTTCGACGCGATCTGCCGCATGGTGGCGGCCACCGGCGGCGTCGGCATCCTGCCGAGGCTGGCCGCCGAGCCGCACGCGCGCTCCATGCCCATCCGCCTGATCGCGCTGACCGACGACTGGGCCAGCCGCCGCCTGCTGCTGGGCGTGCGCGACGCCGACGCGTTGCCCGTGCCCGCGCGGCTGCTGTTGGCGCACCTGCGCGGACAGCAGTAGGGGCGGGCGCGGATCCTCGGCGCGGCGGGGCGCGGCGGCGTCGGCTGTCGAGCAGGACGCGGGACGTGAAGGCGTTGGCGGTCGCGCGCGAGGCCAGCGTGCGGACCGGCCGGTTGCCGGGTCTTCTCGTTCCGGGAATGCCCCCTTCCCGAATCGTCCATTCCATCGGCGCGCCCGCATGGCGCACACTGCCTTCCATCATCAAGTCGATGCGCCGGGAGGGCGACATGGCAGGGCAGATACTCGCCGGCATACGCGTGCTGGAACTCGGACAACTCATCGCGGGCCCCTTCGCCGCCAAGACGCTGGCGGACTTCGGCGCGCAGGTCGTCAAGATCGAGCCGCCTGGCCAGGGCGATCCCTTGCGCAAGTGGCGCCTGCTGCACGAGGGCACGTCCGTGTGGTGGGAAGCCCAGTCGCGCAACAAGCAATCGGTGTGCGTGGACCTGCGCCAGCCCGAGGGCCAGGACATCGTGCGCCTGCTGGCGCGCGAGGCCGACGTGCTGATCGAGAACTTCCGCCCCGGCACGCTGGAGAAATGGGGCCTGTCGTGGGACGCGCTGCACGCGCTGAATCCGCGCCTCATCATGCTGCGCGTGTCCGGCTACGGCCAGACCGGCCCCAAGGCGCGCGAGCCGGGCTTCGCCGCCATCGGCGAGGCGATGGCCGGCCTGCGCTACCTGAACGGCGAGCCGGGCCGCGCGCCGGTGCGCGCCGGCCTGTCGCTGGGCGACACCATCGCCGGCCTGCACGGCGCGCTGGGCGTGCTGCTGGCGCTGTACCAGCGCGACGCGCGCGGCGGCCAGGGGCAGGTCATCGATGCCGCGCTGTACGAGAGCCTGTTCAACCTCAGCGAAAGCCTGCTGCCGGAATACTCCGTCTTCGGCGCGGTGCGCGAACCAGCCGGCGCCGCGCTTCCCGGCATCGCCCCGTCCAACGCCTATCCCTGCCGGGACGGCTACGTACTCATCGCCGGTAACGGCGACGCCATCTACGTCCGCCTGATGGCGCGCATCGGCCGCGACGACCTGGGCCGGGATCCCGACCTGGCGCACAACGATGGCCGCGCCCGCCGCGTCGCCGAGATCGACGGCGCCATCGGCGACTGGACCCGCGCGCGTTCCATCGACGAGGTGCTGGCCGCCATGCGTGAGGCCGACGTGCCATCGGGCCGCATCTATACCGTGGCCGACATCGCCCGCGACCCGCACTACCGCGCCCGCGAGGCCATCACCACCGTGCGGGCCGCCAGCGGCATCGCCGTGGACATGCCGGCCGTCTTTCCCCATCTGTCCGACAACCCCGGCGCCGTGCGGGAACGCGCGCCCACGCTGGGCGAGCACACCGACGCCGTGCTGGCCTCGGCCGGCCTGAGCCAGGAACAGCGCGATGCGCTACGCGCGCGCGGGGTGATCGAGTGAAGGGCGGGCGCGGCGAACGCGCGCTATAATCGCCGCCTCTGCCCTGGTTTCATGCCGGGGCACGACACTCAGAGCGGGTGTAGTTCAATGGTAGAACGGCGGCTTCCCAAGCCTCAAGCGTGGGTTCGATTCCCATCACCCGCTCCAATTTAGGTTCTGTAGAGTTCCACTGAATTCTGCAAGCCATTGAAAACAGGGCCGAAAGGCCCTTTTTTCATTCCAGTGACGTCCACTGGAAACCGCTAACATCCGGGACTTTTAAGTCCATTTTTAAGTCCATGAATACGGGTGAGGCGCTTTCCGGATTGTTGCTGGAGGAGCGAGGTCAACGAGACAAGCATCTAGTCCTGACTCATAGTTCAGGAGCTGGAGCATGGCACTCTCAGATATGGCCGCCCGGAACGCCAAGGCGACCGGCAAGGCTTACACTATCAGCGACATCGATGGCCTCTCCCTCGCGGTCTCTCCGACCGGAGGCAAGACTTGGCACTACCGTTACTACTGGGCTGGCAAGCAGAAGCGCATGTCGTTGGGCACCTACCCGGAAGTTGGCCTTCGGGAAGCGCGCGGCCTTCGCGATGCGGCTCGTGCTCTGCTGGCCAAGGGCATCAATCCCCGAGCGGATCGTAAACAGAAGCGGCAGGCCGTCCGACTGGCCGATGAACACACCTTCCAGGCCGTGTTCGACAAATGGGTCGAGCACCGCAGGCTTGTCCTCAAGGAGGGACGGCAGAGCACGCTGACGCAGATCCTTCGCATCTTCAAGAAAGACATTCTGCCGACGCTTGGAAAACGCCCTGTCTACGAAATTCAGCGGCCCGACCTTCTGGAGGTCGTTGCCAAGATCGAACGGCGGAAGGCCCTCAGCGTGGCAGAGAAGGTACGCACTTGGTTCAGGCAGATGTTCCGCTACGCGCTGATCATCGTGCCCGGCTTGCCGCAGAACCCCGCGTTCGATCTGGATGTGGTGGCGCTGCCAATGCCCCCTGTTCGTCACAATCCGTTCCTGCGGATGGATGAGTTGCCGGCGATGCTGTCAAGGCTGCGCAAGTATCACGGACGTCTTCAGACCCAACTCGGGCTGCGGCTGTTGTTCCTGACAGGGGTGCGTACCGGGGAGTTGCGCCTGGCGACACCGGATCAGTTCCATCTTGACCAAGGCCTATGGATCATCCCCCCGGAGGTCGTGAAACAGTTGCAGCTTGAGATGCGCAAGGAGGGTAAGCGGCCTGGTGATATTCCTCCCTACATTGTGCCTCTGTCGGCACAGGCCATGGAGATCGTCCAGCACATGCTGGAGCAGTTCAAGCCGGCACAGCGCTACCTGTTCTCCCATGGCTGGGACCTGAAGAAGCGCATCAGCGAGAACACCTTGAATCAGGCGCTCAAGCGTATGGGCTACACCGATCAATTGACGGGACACGGTATCCGCGCGACGATTTCGACCGCACTGAATGAAATCGGGTATCCGAAAGTCTGGGTCGATGCGCAGCTTTCGCATTCAGATCCCGACAAGGTGAGCGCCGCCTACAACCACGCCGAATACGTGGAGCAACGCCGACGCATGATGCAGGATTGGGCTGATCGGCTTGATCTGTTCGAGCAGCATCAGGTCGAGGCAGCGAGCATGCACCTGACCGTTCATCTGGAAGGTGTCCCGGAGGTGCCTGATGAAGTGCCAGAGGGTGCTGAAGCCGCAATTCCGCCTGCCCCTATCGTGTTGGTCTCGAAGCCTGGAGCGGGTATGCCGACGCTGCCGGACTCCGTGCATCGACTGTCCGCTATCACGGGACCGCGCACACCACCGGTCTTGTCAGAAAGCCAGCGCGAGCAACTGGAGCGGTTGGACATCTTCAATTCGCCACACCTTCTTTCCGCAGCCGATTTTGCGAAGATGGCTGGCAAGTCGCGGCGATGGATAAGCTACGAAATCAGCGGACGCAAGATGTTGGCACTCAGCCTCGGCAACCTGGGGCAGCGCGTTCCGGACTGGCATTTCACGCCGCTGAAACACAAGCTGATCCAGGCGGTACTCAAGTTCGCACGCGAGGCGGACTCATGGGAAATCTACCGTGCGCTTTCCCAGCCGCACGATGACTTCAAGGGCCTTGCGCCGGTCGACGCTGTGACCGCGGAGAACCTGCATGAAGTCGTTATGGCGGTGTGTTTTTCGTTGAAGGACAGTCAGCCGATGCTTCGGCTGGCGTAGAAACCGACTGCGCGCGGCGATACTGGGATGCGATGCCCGGAGCGCTGTGCTGTCGGCCAGTCATCCGTTGGGTCACGGTGTCAGCGAAAGCAGTGTCACCCTGGCGAAACGCCTTGCATCCCGCCATCCTGGCCACGGGCGAATGCGGCGTGGGCGGGCAAAGTCTGATGGTACACGCGGCTCTGCTCGGCCGCTCACAGTCGACCGTAAGGGATGCTATTGGCCGACAGTCAGCGCGCGGCTCGCGGCTTTCCGTCCGAGATAGGGCAACAGGCTGAGCAGGCCGAGAACCGCCAATGCGACACCGACCCACAACGGCGAGCGATTCCCGTAGCCGGCCGCAATGCCCAAGCCACCGACCCACGCACCGACGCCAAGACCGATGTTGATGACAGACGTATGGACGGTATTGACCAACGCACCGGGGTGAGCGGTCTTCATGACGCGGGCGATCATGGCGGGATTCATCGGAACACCGACCAGACCAATCACGATCAGCGCGCCAAGGCTGAGAACCTGGTTCTGAGCAAAGATGGAGAACACCGCCAAGGCAGCACCCAGCACGATCAGGCCCCACACCATGATCGGCATGGTGTGCTTGTCCGCGTAGCGCCCGACGACCATGTTCCCCACAACATTCGCTGCGCCATAGACGCCCAGCAGCCAGGGGATCGAGGCGGCAGCGAAGCCGGTCACTTCGGTCAGGATCGGGGCGAAATAGCTGAAGGCCGCGAACGTCGCGCCGATAATCAAACCGCTGGTGGCATAGGCCGCCCATAGGTGTCGGTTCTTGAACTCCGCCAGTTCTGCACCCAGACTGACTGTTCCGGCAGCCTTGGAACGCGGCACCAGAAACGTGATGACCGTGGCGCAAAGCACGGCCAAAGCGACCACCAGCCAGAAACTCGCGCGCCAGCCCCAGTGCTGGTCGATGATGGTGGCAATGGGCACGCCCAGCACCGTTGCCAGCATCAGTCCGCCGACCACGATGGACGCCGCGCGTCCCCGTGATTCGGCACCTACGATCTCGGCGCAGATCGCCAGCGACACGCCAAAGCACGCCGAACCGGCCACACCCGTGGCAACCCGGGCGGCGGCCATGATGTCGTAGCTGGTTGCGGACGCGGCCACCGATTGAGCGACTGCGTAGAAGCCCAGCAGCCATAGCAGCGCCTGTTTGTTGGGGACGCGCAGCTTGAGCAGGCCGACGGTGAGCAGCGGCCCACCGACAACCATGCCGATGGCATACAGCGAGATCAGGTAGCCGATCTGCGTCACCGACACGCCAAACGCTTGCGTCAGCGACGGCATCATGCCCGCGACCATGAATTCCGAGGTGGTCAACGAGAAGATCGTCAACCCCAGGATGTAAACCACCAATGGCATGGGAAACTCCTTCTAAAGTTTATCGTTCGGTACAAAATAGGCCAAAAATAACCGACCTGCGGGCCGGCAATCCGTCTTCGACATTCAGAGCTTGGCTATCGTCCCTTGCAGCACATCGGACAGGAAAGCGCGATCCGGCATGGATTGCCCGAGGATGCGCAGCCCGTAGTAGCTGGCCAGGAATGCGCGCGCGACCTCCAATGCAGGTCGATCATCGGCCAACTCTCCATTGCGTTGGCCGACGGCGATGACGTGGCAGATAACCGCCTCCAGTCTGTTGACATAGGCACGGTTGATCTGGTCGATCACCGGATCTTTGCTGCCGCGCTCCATGACCGAAAACAACGCCATGCAACTGCGGCGCTTTTCAGGATCTAGATCGCCATCCACTCCCCATTGCAGCAGCGCCTGCAAGCGTTCCTTGGCAGTGCCAGGGCCGTTGAGAATTTCGGTCTGCGCCTTGAGTCCCAACTCCTGGTAGCGACGTAACGCCTGCTCATAGAGGTTCTGCTTGCTGCCAAAGGCATGGTAGAGACTGCCGCGCCCCAAGCCTGTGCGCTCACAAAGTTCCTGGGTCGAACTGGCCTCAAAACCGTTCGTCCAGAACACATCCATCGCGGCATCAATGACGGCGGTGTCGTCGTATTCCTTGGGCCTTCCGCTCATGGTTGGTGTCCTTCAACGCAATGCATAGGCAGGATTAGACCTATAGTTTACCGATCAGTCAAGAAATGGTTTGAATCGGTCGTGTGCATAGGTCAGCCCGCTTTCTGGACTTCGCATCCGCGAGCCACTGGATGATGGTCGGCTGGAGCAGCGAAAAGCAAGCGTCCAGTGAGTATTGCGCAGCGTCCAGGATTCAGAACTTGGGTGGTTCCTCCGGGCGGGTAGCATGGTCAGCGATATCGGACACGGAAGATGCTGTTCAAGGGGGCGCTGCGTGAGATCTTGCAGCTGTCAATGGGATGACACAGACTGGTCGAGTTTGCGTGCTCGCTCGATCAGTCGTTCGGTGAACGAAGAAGGCGCGCTGGGCGCGCGCAACAAATATGTGCTCAGATCGTTCGGCGATCCCGCCAGGGGCCGCATAACGATGCCTAGCTTCCGCGCCGTATCGATGCGTGACTTAGCCGCGAAGCCGATTCCGTAGCCCGCAGCGACCAGAACGGCCATCAGTTCGAACGACTTCGCGTGGTCAACCACATTGAGCTTCGGAGACTCCGAGTTCAACAATTGCATGACCTGACCGCTAAGGGGTTCACAGTGCTCTGCTGACCAAAGCACCACGGGATACTGCACGGCCTTCTCCAGCGTAATTTCCGCAAACTCCAGTAGCGGTGAGAGCGCGGGAACCGCTACGGCAATCTCATCATGCCACAGCACCTCGCTTTGCAGTTCGGCTTCAGAGGGCGGTGCAACGGCAAACCCAAGATCGTAGCGGCCTTCCTTCACTCCCCGAACCTGCTCGGAAAACGAAGCCTCTGTGAGACATATCGCGGTGCCGGGCTCCTCTGCGCGCTGCTTTGCCAACAGCGCCGTCAGCGTAGCGGTGAAGGCTCCAAAGGAGACGGCGATCCGTACTGAATCAGGGGCGTGCTGGCTGTGCATGGCTGGCTCTCCTGTCAAGAAGGATGCGGTAAACAATGCCAGATAATAGCAGTTCGCGTTTAATTAAACGTGGTTTAATTTATGCTCTTATTTCACGATTTTGCAGATGCAAAAGCGTGAAATAAGGCGAGGCCGGCCTACAGGCAGTAAACGTTTTGAGGAGGAGCCGGCCAAGGCTTTTGGCATGGCGGTAAAGGTGTTGAGGACGGAGCGCGGGACGGCACAGGAAGCACTGGCTAATTTGGCCGGAGTTGAGCGGGCGCACATGGGCCGGATCGAGCGGGGTGAGCACATGCCCACGCTCGCGGTAATCCTGAATGTTGCAGGTGCGTTGGAATGCAGCGCGGCTTTCCTGATGGAAGAGACGGAGAAGTGTCTGAAGCTCGTTCGTGCAGGTGCCTTGGTGGATGAGGACCATGACAATCGGGTTTGATGTTCGCCATCTCGCAAAGCTTCTCCCGATAGAAGGCGTCGTCTCATCTATTCAACGTTCTTCCAGGCTGATGCAGGTACTTTGTCCCATAGTTGACCGTGGGTGATTTCCGCGCGGCGATGGTCGCATGCCCCTTCAAATTCCCCAGTTCAGAGGACGGAATACGGTCCTTCATATGGCTGTAGACCTGTTCCAAGGTATCCAAGGTCTGGCATCTTCTGAATTTCATCAGATATTTTTTTCTTATCATCGATAGTTGTTTAATTTGTCCGCATCGAAAGTTTTAGAAAACAGTTGGTCGCGAGAGACCAAACTCGACCGGCGACGATTTGAACTCACCAGGCGGGCCTACGTCGACGCCAGATACTCGACCAGCTACACGATCATCAGCGACGATTTCTCATGGACAAGCTGGAGTCCGGCGACATTCTGATCGTGACAAAGCTCGACCGCCACGGCCGTGATGCGATCGACATCAGCACCACAGTCAGAACGCTGGCCGAAATGGGCGTGAGGGTCTATTGCCTCGCGCTCGGCGGCGCCGACCTCACCAGTTCGGCCGGCACCATGACCATGAACGTGCTCAATGCCGTCGCCCAATTCGAGCGGGATTTGCTGATCGAGCGGACGCAATCCGGTCTCAAGCGCGCCAAGTCGGAGGGCAAGACCCTCGGCCGGCCCTTCACGCTCAGCGATGAACAGAAGCAGCGTGTCCGCAACGATCTCGCGACGGGCATGAGCGTTTCGGCGATTGCGAGAAAATTCGCGACGAGCCGGCAGACCATTATGCGGGTTCGCGACGAGAGTTCACGGTCCGTTCGACCTTAGCGCAGGATTTTGAACAGACCTTGTTCCGCCCCCCCCTAATGGATGCTCGCCGCTGCCGGTTCCTCATCGGCCTCAAACGATCCGCGCCGGGCCATCATGCAGGCTATCGCTGTCGCCGCCAGGAAGGCTGGGACGATGGTTGCAAGGAAAATTGTTGAAGTTTGCCAGTGCATTGAGAGCATGAGACCACCAATCAGCGGACCGATGATTGAGCCGACACGACCAATGCCCAGCGCCCAGCCGATGCCCGTAGACCGGATGGCGGTCGGGTAGAAGCCGGCAACAAGCGCATTGAGCGCCGCCTGTGCCCCTTGGACCGTGAAGCCGAGAAAACCGGCAATCAGCATGACGGACCAATAGGCGTCAGAATAGGTCGATAACAGCAGGATGAACAGTATGGTAGCGACGAATTCAATCAAGGCAACCTTCCGTGCGCCGAACATCTGAAGCAGTTTGCCCGTCACAAGACATCCGATCGCTCCGCCGAAACTAAATGCCGTCGCCGCTTCGATTCCGGCAGTTATGGGCATTCCCGATTGGCGCAGCATCGCCGGAAGCCAGCTGATGATAAAATAAATGATGAGCAGGTTCATAAAATAGGGAATCCAAAGCAGGAGCGTTCCGCTCCACCGCCCGTTGGTGAACAGGTGCCGCACCGGAATACCCGTGACCGGCTTTTGCGGTGAGCTGAATTGTTGTTCTGGCGGGAAGCCGGACGGCACGATGCGGTTGGCAATGGCCAGGACGCGTCTCGGATTATCCTGCTTGAGAATGAGGAAGCGCAGCGATTCCGGAAGCGTGAATACAAGCACCAGAGCGAGCAGCATCGGCAGCACTCCGCCGACATGGAACGCCGCCTGCCATCCCGCGAAAGGCAGGAGCCATGAGCTGAGCAGCCCTCCGACAATAGCGCCGATCGGGATGCCAGCGAACAGCCAGGCGACGATCATGCCTTGATATCTGCGCGGCGAATATTCCGTGGCAAGCGCCGTTAGATTCGGCATGGCACCGCCCAACCCCAGCCCGGTTAGAAAGCGGAGAATCACGAATTCGTTGATCGATGACGCGCTCGCGGTCAAAAACGTAAATAGGCCGAAAGTGAAGGTGGCGGCGATAACCAGCCACCGGCGCCCGATCTTATCCGCGATCGGCCCCAGTAACAAAGCACCGACCATCAGCCCGAAAAGTCCAGCCGCGAAGACGGGCGCAAAAGAGCCCACCTCCAGGCCGAAGTTTTCCGCAATAGATGGCGCCAGAAATCCAATCATCTGAGTATCGAACCCGTCCAGCACGGCTGCACAGCCGCAGAAGACAATCGTTCGAATTTGAAAGGGACTCAGCCGAGCACTATCGATAACCGAGGCTATGTTCAGAATATTGCGGTGGTCTGCGAGACGGACATCCACTCCCATGACATTTCCCTCCTCCTGTTGTCACTTTGCCGGGTGGGCTTCACAGCGTCCCCGCGAGTTGGAGCATCAACATTTCCATCTCGAAATCAACATTTTTCTTGCATTATAAGAATTTTGTAGAATACATTAGATCATTCAAACGCAGAATGTGTCATGTGGAGATTCAAATGACCGTTAAGCCAGCCGAGACTGCCGATATCGTCTTGTCCGACTTTCACGACGAACTGGATCGGAACAACCTAGCCCCGCTTTGGGAAGTGATGAAAAATCTCGTGCCGCGCGAGCCGCGTACGCCAGCGGTTCCGGTGATCTGGAAGGCCGGTCTTCTGCGCGAGAAGGCGCTGAAGGCCGGGCATCTCATCACCGCCGAAAAAGCGGAACGTCGCGTGATCGTTCTCGAAAACCCCGCGTTGCGTGGGCAGTCTCAGATCACGACATCGCTTTATGCCGGTGTCCAACTCATCCTGCCTGGTGAGGTAGCGCCTACGCATCGCCATACGGCGTCCGCGCTACGACTGATCATGGAAGGCAAGGGCGCCTATACTATCGTTGATGGCGAGCGGGTCGAGATGCATCCGGGCGATTTCATCATCACGCCGACCTGGAGCCTCCATGATCACGGTAGCGACGGCGACGAGCCCGTCACATGGCTCGACGGCCTTGACGTACCAATCGTCAAGTTGCTCAGCGCGGGCTTTTCAGACGAGGGTGAAACGGACCGCCAAGCCGTGACGCGTTCCGACGGCGACTCCATCGCCCGTTACGCCAGCGGTCTGGTGCCGGTCAACTACTCGCCGAAAGGTGCCGCCAGCCCCATCTTCTGGTATCCCTATGACCGAACACGCGCGGCGCTCGAAAAGATGCGCAAGATCGACGAATGGGACGGCGCAGAAGGCCTGCGTCTCGCCTTCACCGACCCGACGACGGGTGAATCTCCGATTCGCACGATGGGCGCTTTCATGCAACTTCTTCCAGGCGGGTTCAGCGGCACGGACATCCGCTCCACCGATGGCGCTGTTTACAGCGTCGTCGAGGGAGAAGGCACCGTAAAGGTTGGCGACCAAGAGTGGCAGGTAAAACCCAGGGACGTTTTCGTCGTACCTAGCTGGACATGGCACAGCTTTGCCGCGCATGACGACCTGATCCTGTTCAGCTTCTCTGACAAGCCTTTGCAGGAGAAGCTCGGCTTCTGGCGCGAACAGCGGAAATAACTTTCACACATACATCCGAGGAAATCCCCGTGCGTCTTTGCATGTTCAACAACAATCAGCTCGGCGTCGCCGAAGCCGACGGAATTCGCGATGTCAGTTCCGTACTGGCGTCGCTTCCTGCACAGCACTATCCCCTGCCCCGGCACGACCTGCTCATCGCAGCGCTTCCAGCGTTGAGGCCCGAGATCGAGAAGGCTGCTGCGGACGCGCCCCTTCTGCCGTTTTCGGAGGTGCGTCTGCTCAGCCCTGTGGCCAACCCCGGCAAAATCGTTGCCGCACCCGTCAACTACAAAAGGCATCTGGATGAGGCGATCGCTGAGCCGGAAACGTTCTCCCGCGCTCATGTGCGCCAGATTCAGGAGACGGGTCTCTTTCTCAAGGCGACGAGTTCATTGGTCGGGCCATCAGAAGGCGTAAGCATCCGGTTTCCGGAGCGGCGGACCGATCATGAAATCGAGCTAGCCGTCGTGATCGGTAAGCGCTGCGACCGCGTCGATACCGAAAAAGCGTTGGATTATGTCGCGGGATACAGCATCGGTCTGGATATCACCGTCCGCGGCCCCGAAGAGCGCAGCCTTCGCAAGTCCATCGACAGTTATACCGTTCTCGGCCCCTGGCTTGTAACGGCGGACGAGATTGCAGATCCGTCCGGCCTCGAATTCGAACTCCGCGTCGATGGTAAGACACGACAGAAAGCCAATACACGCGACCTCATCCTCAACGTTCGAGACCTGATCGTCTTCGCCTCGGCGTTCTATACGCTCATGCCGGGAGACGTGATCCTGACGGGGACGCCCGAGGGCGTCGGACCCATACAACCGGGCAACGTCATGTCTGCCCGCATCGAAGGCATCGGCGAAATGAACGTGTCGGTCTCGAATTGACGGGAGGGAGGATACAATGTCGAAAATAAAAACACCATTTCTCGTCTCTGGCGCCGGTATCGGCGGACTTGCCGCCGCGTTGGCCTTGGCCCGGAAGGGCTACCATGTCGAGGTGCTCGAGCAAGCAGAGGAAATTCGTGAAATCGGCGCGGGCATTCAGTTCGGTCCGAACGGCTTCAGAATGATGGAACGTCTCGGTCTGCTGGATGCGGCAGATCATCTGGCCGTCTTTCCCGATGATCTGATTCTAATGGACAGCGTGACGAGCAAGGAAGTCACACGCATCCCCGTTGGCGAGGACTTCCGAAAGCGCTTCCATTATCCCTATGCTCTCATTCACCGGTCCGATCTTCATTCCGTTCTGCTTAAGGCGGCTGAGGAAACTGGAAAGGTGCGCATCCATCCGGGCCAGTGTCTCGAACGGTTCAACGACAATGGCGAGAGCGTGACGATAGAGACGCAGCAAGGCCGCCGGTTCGAGGGCGGGGCGCTAATCGGCGCGGACGGGCTCTGGTCCAAGGTGCGCACCGCTCTCACCGGCGATGGCAAGCCACGTATATCAGGACACATTGCCTACCGAGCCGTGCTGCCGATCGCAGACGTACCGGAGGAGTACCGCAAGAACGCAATGATCTTGTGGGCCGGCCCGAAGAATCATCTTGTCCAGTATCCGCTGCGTGGCGGCGAACTTTTCAACCTTGTCGCCGTATTTCACAGCGACCGTTACGACGAGGGTTGGAATTCGGAAGGCGATGCGCAAGAGTTATACAAGCGCTTCGAGGGCACCTGTGACACAGTGCAAACCCTCTTGCGAAAGATTCAGACCTGGCGCATGTGGGTTTTGTGCGACCGCGAGCCGATCAGGGAGTGGAGCTATGGCAGGGTGACGCTTCTTGGTGATGCCGCCCATCCGATGCTGCAATATCTTGCCCAAGGAGCATGCATGGCCATAGAGGACGCGGTCACGCTAGCCGACATGATCGGAACGGGCAATGATGTTGCCGACGCATTCCAGTGCTACCAGGATGCGCGATATCTGCGCACGGGCAGATGCCAGTTGACGGCGCGTCTTTATGGGGAATTCTATCACGCCGACGGCGTCAAACGTGAACTTCGCAATACCATGCTGTCGGGCCGTACGCCGGCGCAAAGCTTCGAGAGCGTTGCCTGGCTCTATGATGCCACCTGATGACCACCGCCCGTGTTCGTCCGAAGACGGGCGGTGATCTCCGCCGCAGCGGCCATCAGTTCCTCCGATATCGCGGGCAGCAGTTGTTTGTTGGTGTCTTCTTCAAGCAGGACAAGACCGAGGCTGCCGACGATGCTTCCATCAATAAGAAAAAGCGGTGCAGCTATACCGATGGCTCCGTTGTCAAGTTCGGCGCGGGTTATGCAAATTCCCGCCTTTCGGATGCGACGCAGAGACTGCTTCATCGTCTCCCAATCAACGCCGAGGCCTACTGCTTCGACGTCTTTCGCGTTCGCTGTTTGGTAAGCGCGGATGGGTCGTACAGGCAGGTGGGCAAGAATGATTTTCGAGGCTGCGCCACGGTGAAGCGGCATGAGGCGCCCACGCTCATAACTTACTGTCAGGTCGGAAAACCCCTTGGATTCCTGATGCACGCAGATAACCTGATTGCGATAGAGACGGCACAACAGAAAGGTGCCATCAAAGGGGCTTTCCGCAGCCAGCCGTTTCATGATCGAGCTGCCAGCCTTGATGAGCGGATCCTGAAGGCGAATCTGTCGATCCAGCTGAATGATGGCCGGTCCCAATACATATCGCCCTGCAGCATAAGCAACGATTAGTCCCTCATCGCTCAGGCTCTTGAAAAAGCGATATGCAGTGCTGACAGGATAGCCTAGCTGTTCAGCGGCCTCATCGACGGTCCACTCCGGTCTTTCGTAGGTAAATAAGCTGAAGATCGAAAAAAGTTTGTCCGTGGCATTCATTGGCGGATAGGAATCCTCTCGTTTATCTGTACAGGCCCGTCATTATGGAAATAGATAACCTGATTTCTCTCGGCGGCGAATCCACGAAACTTTGCTTCGGTTCAGTGGTCACCGATCATGGCCTTAATGGAGAACTTTCTCTCGATATGCTATTCGGTAGTACTCACTCGTCTCGAACGTTCCGACATCGGATACATTAAGTAGAACGTCCAGATGTTTTTTCGGCTTCGTTTAGCATAAATTAAAGCGGTCGTTCGTTTGTTAATCGGCAGACGCAAAAGAACGGATCGGTTTTCAATAACTTGACCAAAGCCGGCCAACCACGCGCTTCACGCCGGCCACGAGGTCCATGGCGCCGCCCATTCCCTTCACCATTTTGCCGGGTATCATCCAATTGGCAAGATCGCCGGACCGAGAAACCTGCATGGCACCCAATATCGACAGATCGATATGACCACCGCGGATCATGGCAAAACTTTCCGCAGAGGAGAAATAGCTGGTCTTCGGCAATTCTGTGATCGTCTGCTTGTCTGCATTTATCAGATCAGCATCCTCCTCTCCCTCGGGGGGAAAGGCGCCCATGTCCAGCATTCCATTTTCGCTTTGCAGCGTCACTTCGGTGTCGCAGGAATTAAGTTCGCCACCAGCGTCGGGATGCCGATCCCCAGATTGACATAGAATCCGTCCTCGATCTCACGGGCGGCGCGCGCAGCCGTCTGTTTTCGGGTCCACACCATTTATTTGCGCGCACTCCTTCTGTCGGGCAGGGCGCACGGTGCGCTGCTCTATCCGCTTTTCGGGACGCGGCACGTGTACGATGCGCCGCACATAGATACCGGGTGTGTGGATCGTATCGGGATCGATTTCACCGGCCGGCACGAGCTGTTCGTCTTCGGCCACCGTCAAACTGGCTGCCGTGGCCATCATCGGGTTGAAGTTACGAGCGGTCTTACGATAGACGAGGTTGCCTTCTTCATCGCCCTTGTATGCGTGCACGATAGCCAGGTCGGCGACCAGTCGGGTTTCCATCAGATATTCCTCGCCATCGAAAATGCGCGTCTCTTTGCCTCAGAGCCTTTCGGAACCATGTGCTATCATAGCCACGGTCGGCGATCAGGTGAGAAGCGGCCGGCAACAGGTCAAGGACCATGGCTGCGCCCTTGTGATCGCTGACCTGCCCAGCGCTGAGCCGGAGGATGATAGGGCGGCCTGATTGGTCACAGACGGTATGAAGCTTGGAGTTCAGCCCACCTTTGGTGCGCCCGATATGGCGGGGAACATCCCCTTTTTTAGAAGGCTCGCCGCTGTCCGGTGGGCCTTCAGATGCGTCGCGTCAATCATAATCCGCTCGGGCCTGGGGCCTTCGGAACTCAAAGCCACGAAAATCCTGTCGAACACACCCAGCCGGCTCCAACGTATGAAGCGATTGTAGAGCGTCTTGTGCGGACCATAGCCCTTGGGGCATCCTTACATTGCAGGCCATTGCGGATCACGTAGATAATCCCGCTCACCACCCGACGATCATCGACCCGAGGAACGCCGTGAGCCAGCGGGAAATGCGGTGATAACCGCCCCATCTGTGCTTCGCTCAGTAGAAACAAATCAGCCATCACATTCTCCAATGGAGAACCTGAATCACAATTCAATCAGAATTAATAGGTCCTGAGCTTAGCTGATTGGATCAAGTCTGCCAGACGCTGAGATGAGCACCCAGCGTTCTTTCACGGTTGTGCGTAATCTAGCGACATTACGCGCGAATTCGTTCTTGGCGGGACGGTTGACGTTGTGACATTGAAGCAAGGCACCCTTGGTCGAACAGATGCAGGTTCCACGCGGTCGCCAAGTAAATTATAACACACCCGCCTGGCGCGCCCGCGACTAAGGTGGGTATTTCGCCGCAAGCGGACCGATTGTGCCACGGGCGCGGTCGTCGACAAGACACCGACCCAATACACGACCGCGAACGATGTTCAGGTCTTTCGGTCCACGGCCGCGCCCGTTCAGGACACGTGGTCTGTGAGGGGCAGACCGGTTCAAACGGAATGTGGCGGCACTCAATATTTCTCGATGGACAAGGGATCGTTCGTACCATGACGCTGCCGTTGGAACTTACCACCGCGATCGAAGACGCCCGCCGCCACGCCGAGGAAGGCCGCAAAGGCCGACCCTTCGATCCCGTCTATGTCCACACGCTGGAGCAGCTCGCCATCATCGATCGCCATATCCGGGCGGATGACTTTTCCGGCCTTTCACCGGGCGAAATCGATGTCGGACTGATGGCCGTGAAGGAACTGGGCAGTGACGAGCAGGGTTTCGCTCACGCCCTGCATGTCATCCAAAGGTACGCTGACGCCGTTACGGGGGAGAACGCTGAAAATCGATGATTGCACCCAATGAACGGCTTCGACTGAAGCGATAATCGACAGGTTGGTACTTAGCGACTGCCTATCGCGCAGGCCCCTCCCGATAGAGCATGCTGCCGCGGTAGAAATATTCCGCCAACGCGGCACTGATCAAGGCAATGCCGGCGCCTATCGTCCACAGCAACGGCTCCTTGCCGAGCACTGTCGCGATGGCGAGGCTGGCGGGAGCGGTTGCCACCGCTACGATCAGCGCCGGCCGCACCGGCCGCGGCTCGTAGGCGGCCAGCCCGTTAGCCCACCAGGCGAATGGCAGGATGCAGAGCCAATAAAGCGGGTTTCCTCGCGCCTGAGCCTGCGGCCCCGGCACAAGCAGGCAGAGCAGCGCCATAAGGGAGGCGAGCAGTGCGCTGCCGACGGCGAGCGCCGATCTGGCGTCCTTGCGAACGCGGGCCCAATAGGCCTGATCGCGACGTATCACGGGGTGGCCGGCGAGCCGTTGGTCTCGTCGGTAATCCACACGACGATCTCGTGGACCATGCCGGACGCCGCACTGCTCACCATGCCGAGAGCACCCGCTGCGCCGTCCAGCAATCGTTTCTTGAGCAGTTGGCCGATCACAGCGCTGGCGACACGCTTGCCGCCCTGCAATTCCAGCAAAGTCGTCAGTTGACGGCGCATCGGCCGGCTGAACCTGCCGGCCGATTCGACCTTCCAGTCGACATTCGCTTCCATCAGGACCGCATGCGTCGTTTTGAGCTCCTTTAGTGAGCCACCGACACCGACCAGCCCAATGATGTCAGCGCTGCGCATCGTCCATTGGTAAACTTGGCTCTTGTTCAGGGAGTTGTTGATGTCCTGCCGATCGCGATAATCGTTGGCGGTGCGGTAAACAGAAGCCGCGCACTGCCCTGTCGAGGCGATCGCGCCGCCCCACATCACCACCGTGCCGATCGCCGAAGCTCCGCCCGTGACCGGCGCGAGCGCGCCCGTGCCCACCACGCCTATCCACGCCAGCACCGCGCCACCGCAGTTGAAGCCGAGCCCGATCCACTCGGCGGAGACGGAGGTTGTATGCGTTCTCACCGAGGCAGCGGGCAGCGGATGGGAGGGCGTCGTCGGTGTATTGCGACTATCTACCATCGCCATCGATGGCCGTGCGCGCAACTCGTATACGACGGTCGCGCCGCTATTGCCCTGCGGCCGCAAACGGCAGCGTTTTCTCGGCTGGCGTTGTCTTCTGTTTTTTCGTTGATGAAAATTGTTATTAAAGTGTACTCAGAGAGTATATTTCAGAAAAATATTCACAACGACTTATTGAGGTGCAGCCATAAACTTCCCGAGGTTCGTTTTTTGCCGCCTTACTGGCATGTGATCGTGAAGCTGGCTATATAGGTATGAGCCACGCCTCGAAGTAGGCAGTCACCTTCATCTCTCGGATATGGGAGTGTTCCGGAAGGGCCACCGGAGGCGACCCAGCACGCGGACGAGATCCCCTGCTCGGTGATGCTCGAAGAAGGCGATCTATGGATGGGCGTTTGGTTGGTTTCGCCTCCGGGACGAGGAAGGGCACACAGCATCCCGAGCTTGATTAACGTACCCAAAAGCAGGTAAATTTCGCCGCAACTCAATTTGCGATCCGTATGCCAACAGCAGGGTCGCTATGAACAATGACAAGAGGCCGCGCGTAGTGGCCCACACATCGTTGCCAACCATCCCGTAACCGGCCGCTCTGCAGCGGCAACTGCCTGCCATTGTCACTCCACGCAGCGGTCACTTGGCGCATTCTGGCGATGAAATTGGGCGTTTCCGTTGTCCGGTTCGTCCGTTCTTGAACTCTTTTTCTGGACATCCCGCACGGCGCCTTTGAGGGCAGGCCTCGGGTTTTCATGGTGCCTATGCATGCGGAACAACCAGCCAGTAACCGACCGTGAGGTCACCTATTCAAGTGCCGTGCGATTGATCACGACTACCGACCTGCAGGGAGATATCACTTTCGTCAACGACGACTTCGTGAACGTCTCGGGCTTCACCAGAAATGAACTGGTCGGACAGCATCACAACATCATCCGTCACCCAGACATGCCGGCGGCCGCCTTTGCCGATATGTGGCAGACCATTAAGTCCGGCCGGTCATGGAAGGGATTGGTCAAGAACCGCTGCAAGAATGGAGACTACTACTGGGTGGACGCTTATGTCACACCCATCATGAGGGATGGTAAAGTCATTGAGTATCAGTCGGTACGGACCTTGCCCGATGCTGCGTCCAAGGCTCGCGCCGAGCACGAGTATCGTCGCTGGCGATCGGGTCAGCGGTCGCCCCTGAGAGACTGGATTAGGTTGTCCTGGGGCTCGAAGCAAATGTTGATTGCCGGGCTACCGGCGCTGCTGCTGACCGGCCTGGAGATCAGTCGACAGGATTTGTCGATGGCTTTTGTCGCCGGTTTGATCGCCGCGCTGGCGATCGGGGCGCAGTTGGTGTTGATGCAGCCATTCAGACGTTTGCTGAAGGACGCGCGGCAGGCTATCGGCAGTCCGGCAATGGCCTATCTGTACAGCGGCCGCAGAGACGAGTTTGGTGACATACAGCACGCGCAACTCACGCGGATGTCGGAAATGAGTGCGGTTATTGCCCGACTTGAAAACACCTGCCACTACCTTGAGCGATCCAAGAGGCGCAGCGACGATTTCATCGATCAGTCGAATCAGGCGATCGAGGGGCAAGGCAAGCATGTCGAGGAGATATCGAGTGCCATGACCAGGATGCTCGATAGCCAGACCCATGTCGCGGAGGCATCGGCGCGCACGGCGGATGCCTCAAACGCTTCGCGCGACGCAACGGTGCAAGGTCGGGAACAGTTGGAGCATATGGTCGGGTCGATCAATCAACTCGCACTCTCCCTGGAGGACACCCGGGCCACGGTATTGGCACTGGCTGAGCGCAATACCGACATCGGCAAGGTCGTCGATGTCATCACCGCCGTCGCGGACCAGATCAACCTTCTGGCCCTGAATGCAGCCATAGAAGCCGCACGCGCTGGTGAAGCGGGACGCGGTTTCGCCGTGGTGGCCGACGAGGTACGAAATCTGGCGCAGCGTACCCAACAATCAACGCGGGATATTCGTGAAATTATCCTGGGCCTCGAAGAAGACACACAAGCGTGCGTAGCGGCGATCGAGAACGGGGTTGAAGTGTCGCAGCGGACCGTTGATCTTGCCGGGGAGACGGATCGTGCCTTCGGCGTCATCCTGGAATCCGTGAATCGCATCAATGAACTGGCTGGTCATGTCGATACCTCGATGATCGAACAGTCCAGCATCAGCGAGCAGGCTGGGAAGCAAATGACCGTGTTGCGAGACAGCGCGATGGAGGCGGTCAAGGCCAGCGGCGCAGCCAAGCATGAAGCGGACCGGCTAGGCTGGCAGATAGATAACCTCGGCGCGCTGGCCAGCCATTTCAATGCCAACACCAATCGCTAGGGTGCGCCATCGGTCTGCCGACCGCAGGGGCTAGTCAAACTGCTCAGACGGCGACTCGGGCGAAACCCGTTGAATGAATATCGTCACTGATCCCATGGCGCTTGGCGCCAACGGTCGGACAGGAATTCACTGAATGCCGTCAACCGGCGCGGCACGGGCTCGCACCTCGCCCGCATGATGCTGATCTTTGACGGCGTGGCCTCCCACTCCGGCAGCACGCGCACCAGCCGGCCGTAGCGCAGTTCCTCGTGGGTGTCCCAGATCTCTCGCAGCTAGATGCCCAGCCCGGCTAGGCACCACGCATGCAGCACGTCGCCGCTGTCGCTGCACAAGCTGCCGCTGACCGCGACGGATTGCTCCCACAAGGGCGCAATCCCAAAGGGCTGTTCATCCGCATATTCCAGGGTCGCCTCCCAATTTACGCCGGGCTTCACGCAACGCCTCAGCGTCGACATTGAGCCGGTATGCGGCCTTTAATAGACGATCTCGCAATCCACTATCGCGGATATCATCAATCGCACGCATGATGTCCAATGCGGCAGTTTCGTTATTCGCCGCGACAGTATCGAGCGTACGGCGATGAGCTCGTAACAACTGCGACGCGGTATCCTGGCGGGCCATAAACTAGTTGAAGTTCCAAGCTGAGGAGGACAACAAATACCCTCCCTCTGAGGGTGGATGCCGGAAGCGATAATCGAAACCGCAGGTTGTAATCGGTGATTCCGCCACGGGGCAATGTGTCTCACAATGCTGCGCCGTCTGCGGTAATCACACAAGAAACAATACGCCACCGCCTGAACCGGGAACCCGAGGGTCCAGTTGGATTACGTTCCGACGCTACACCTTCCGGCGTACTGTTCCTTCAATATCCACCAGATAGGTCGACATCATCGTTAAGCCTGGCCGTCCTGTCACAGGCACCCTGTGTCCCTGGTACGCAGCTCGCCGCCAGTGCTAACCGACATGGGCCGCGCCGCATCTTCAGCGGCGTGCGGTCAACGTTCGTGCGAGGTAGGTTTCGGCAAATCGACTTTCGGAAAAATGTTGTGCTCTACGTCCAGCCAAGCCGGCTTTTCCGCATACATGTCGGCCACCACTTGCTTGACGGCGTCGATGTACCAGCCGTTGTCGTTGATTCGGTGGGTCAGAATGATCGGCGAGGTGGCCCGCGTGTCGTCGATCAGGCGGTAGTGCAGGTCGTTGCGCAGTCGGGCGGAAGCGGGAATGAGGCAGATCCCCGACTCGGCAGCGACCAGACCCAGCGCGGTCTGGATCTCGCGCACCTCGTGGATCTCCGAGGGCCGGATCGCCTGGTCATTGAGCAGGCTCAGAATGTGGTCGGCGAAGCTCGGGCGCGGCTCCTTGGGATACACGATGAGCTTTTGCCCCTCCAGGGCTTTGAGGGTGACTTGCTCGTCGCCTTCAGTCAGTGGCGAACCCGGCGGAAGCGCCAGGACCAACCCCTCCTCGCGCAGGACGATGCGTTCCACCGACGAGTCGTTACTGCGAATGCGCCCGAAACCCACGTCGATGCGCCCCGACTTCAGCGCGGCGAACTGCTGCATCGAAGTCAGTTCCACAAGTTGTATGTCCACTTCGGGATAGCGCTGTCGCAGTTTGCGCACCAGCATGGGCAGACCGCCGTACAGGGTGGAAGCGACAAAGCCGATGGACAAGGTTTGGCGCTGATTAAGGCCGATCTGCCGGGTGGTGTTCTTGAGCTGGTCTAGGCGGTTGATGATTTGCAGCGCTTGTTCGTAAAAACTGCGTCCGGCCTCGGTCAGGCGCAGCGGCCGGCTGTTGCGCAGCAGGAGCTGCACGCCCAGTTCCTCTTCGAGCAGTTGAATCTGCCGGCTCAGCGGGGGCTGGGCGATGTGAAGCTGTTCGGAGGCGCGTGTGAAGTTGCGCGTGTTGGCTACGGCAACGAAGTATCTAAGCTGGCGGACATCCATAAGGGAAAACCATATATAGGCATGGGCTTTTTTTGTAAGTCATTGATTTATATGACTCGCTAGTAAAATTATACCTTCAGGGTATTGAATTAGACAAATTTAGTGTTGGGCGGAACGCATGGCTTGGCGTCCAATCGGGGCCATGGAAAACACACAACGCTTTCAAGTTTGCGCGGCTCCGGCGCTCATCGAGCGGGTGGAGACCTTCTTATTGGATCTGCCTACGATCCGTCCCCATCAGTTGTCGATGGTGACGATGAACGGCCAGACGCTGATGATCGTGCGCCTCTACTGCTCGGACGGCACAGTGGGGGTGGGCGAAGGGACGACGATCGGCGGGTTGGCCTATGGCGCCGAATCGCCCGAGGGCATGCAGCTGGCCATCGATACCTATTTCGCGCCCCTGCTGATCGGCGCGGATGCCAGCCACGTGCCCGCCATCATGGCCAGGCTCAACAAGGCCATCCACGACAACCGCTTCGCCAAGTGCGCTGTGGAGACGGCGCTGTTCGACGCGCTGGGGCAGCGCACGGGTCTGCCGGTGTCCCAACTGCTGGGCGGCCGGGTGCGCGACAGCCTGCCGGTGGCCTGGACGCTGGCTTCGGGCGATACGGCCAAGGATATTGACGAGGCCGAGCGCATGCTGGCGCAGCGCCGCCACAACATTTTCAAGCTCAAGATCGGCCGCCGCGCCGTGGATGCCGACGTAGCCCACGTCGCCGCCATCAAGAAAGCACTGGGCAATCGCGGCGCCGTGCGGGTGGACGTGAACATGGCCTGGAGCGAACTCGAAGCCCAGCGCGGCTTGGCCGGGCTGGTCGACGCGGGATGCGAGCTGGTGGAACAGCCCGTGGCCTGTGCCGACGCAATGGCGCGCCTGAAAGGCCGCTTTGCGATTGCCGTGATGGCCGACGAATCGCTGACGGGTCCAGCCTCGGCATTCGCCCTGGCGCGTGTCGCCGGTGCCGACGTATTCGCGGTCAAAACCGAACAGTCCGGCGGCCTGCGGGCAGCCCAGCAGGTGGCGGCGATCGCCGACGCAGCGGGCATCGAACTCTATGGCGGAACCATGTTGGAGGGCGCGATCGGCACGATCGCCTCGGCGCATGCATTCGCTAGCTTCCGCGATCTGCAATGGGGTACCGAACTGTTCGGCCCCTTGTTGCTGACCGAAGAAATCCTGGCCCAGCCCCTGCAGTACACGGACTTCCAGCTCGCAGTGCCGACGGGGCCGGGCCTGGGCATCGCACTGGATGAAGACCGCGTCCAGTTCTTCCGCCGCGACAGGAAGCAGGGCGCCGTCGTGGCGGCAGCCCAGCCCGTCGCGACCTTCAATTGACCCACGTTTTTAACCCACGACGATCCGAGGAAGGAGACAGCGATGAGCGTCCAAATTTTCAATACTCCCGAGGTGCAGGACTTCCTGCGTTTGGCCAGTGGCCTGGACCAGAGCGGTGGCAATCCGCGCGTCAAGCAGATCGTCCACCGCATCCTGTCCGATCTGTACAAGACCATCGAAGATCTGAAGGTCACCTCTGACGAGTACTGGGCGGGCATTGCGTATCTGAACCGGCTCGGCGCCAGCGGCGAAGCAGGCTTGCTCTCGCCCGGCCTGGGCTTCGATCGTTACCTGGACATGCGCATGGATGCCGAAGATGCCGCCCTCGGGATCTCGGACGCCACGCCGCGCACCATCGAGGGCCCTCTGTACGTGGCCGGCGCGCCTGTCGAGCACGGCTATGCGCGGCTGGACGATGGCAGCGACAAGGACGGCCACACGCTGATCATGCACGGCACGGTCCGCGGCGCGGATGGCAAGCCGCTGCCCGGCGCGCAGGTCGAGGTCTGGCACGCCAATACCAAGGGCTTCTACTCCCACTATGACCCCACGGGCGAGCAAAAGCCGTTCAACATGCGCCGCACCATCATCACCGACGCCCAGGGACGTTACAAGTTCCAGAGCATCGTGCCCAAGGGCTATGGCTGTCCGCCTGACGGTCCCACGCAAGGCCTGCTCAACGAACTGGGACGGCATGGCAACCGCCCCGCTCACATCCACTTCTTCGTCACCGCCGAGGGTCACCGCAAGCTGACGACGCAGATCAACATCGATGGTGATCCGCTGGTCTTCGACGATTTCGCCTATGCCACCCGCGAAGGGCTCGTCCCTCCGCTGGTCGAGCACGCCGACCAGGCCAGCATCCAGGCCGAAGGGCTCGATGGTCCTTTCGCCGAGATCGTCTTCGACATCTCGCTGACCGCCCTGGTCAACGGCGTTGACAACCAGGTCGTCAACCGCCCCCGCCTTGCGGCCTGATCGGCCCGCCTGACGCCATGACCGCCGTGGCGCTGCGCGCGCCATGGTCGGGTGGTCGATTTATCTCTCCCCTACAGAACCGCGACGTGGATCGCGGGGGACGGCTGCACACCAAGGAGACCCATCATGAACACCGCCGTATGCGCAGACAAGTATCAAGACGTCGAGAAGCTGCTCGAAGACGCGCTGCAGGACGACAAGGAAAAAGGCATTTTCAGGTGCCGTCGGGACATCTTCACCAATCCTGAGCTGTTCGAGCTGGAGATGAAGCACATCTTCGAGGCGAACTGGGTTTATCTGGCGCATGAGAGCCAGATTCCCAACCTCAACGACTACTACACCACCTCGATCGGCCGTCAGCCCATCATCATCACCCGCGATAAGGCGGGCCAGCTCCACGCCGTGATCAACACCTGCGCACACAAGGGCGCCATGCTCTGCCGTCGCAAGCACGGCAACAAGGGCAGCTTCACCTGCCCCTTCCACGGCTGGTCGTTCAGCAACAGCGGCAAGCTGCTCAAGGTCAAGGACGAGAAGACCACCGAATACCCGGAGGCTTTCAACAAAGACGGCTCGCACGACCTGACCAAGGTGGCGCGATTCGAGAGCTACCGGGGTTTCCTGTTCGGCAGCCTCAATGCCGACGTGCAACCGCTGGAAGACTACCTGGGCGAAACCCGCGTCATCATCGACCAGATCGTGGACCAGGCAGCCGATGGCCTGGAAGTGCTGCGCGGCAACTCCAGCTACATCTACGACGGCAACTGGAAGATGCAGATGGAAAACGGCTGCGACGGGTACCACGTCAGCACCGTCCACTGGAACTACGCGGCCACCATGGGCCGCCGTGCCGAAGGCGGCGTCAAGGCTACCGACGCCAACAACTGGAGCAAGGCCAAGGCGGGCGTTTATGGTTTCGAGAACGGCCACATTCTGTTGTGGACCAACACGCTCAACCCCGAGGTGCGCCCGATCTGGAATCAACGCGAGGCGCTGGCCGAGCGCGTGGGCCAACAACGCGCCGACTTCATCGTCGGCCAGACGCGCAACCTGTGCCTGTACCCCAACGTGTTCCTGATGGACCAGTTCGGCACGCAGATCCGTGTCGTGCGGCCCATGAGCGTGGGCCAGACCGAGGTCAGTATCTTCTGCTTCGGCCCCAAGGGGGAAAGCGCCGAAGACCGCGCGATCCGCATCCGTCAGTACGAGGACTTCTTCAACGTCTCGGGCATGGGCACGGCCGACGACCTGGAGGAGTTCCGTGCCTGCCAGGCCGGTTATGCCGGATCGGCCGTGCGCTGGAACGACCTGAGCCGCGGCGCGCCGCTGTGGATTGAAGGGCCGGATGAGAACGCCCGAAAGATGGGCATGAACCCGTTGCTGTCCGGCGAGCGCAGCGAGGACGAAGGCTTGTTCGTCTGCCAGCACCACTACTGGACGCAAGAGATGCGCAAAGCCGTGCAGCAAGAGCGCGAAGGAGCACAGCCATGAGTACGGGAAGCCAAGCCGACTACGGCATGATCTGCGCGTTTCTCTACCGCGAGGCACGCCATCTGGACGAGCGAGAGTGGGAGCCTTGGCTGGATCTGTACGCCCCCGATGCCGAGTACTGGATGCCGGCCTGGGACGACGACGACCAATTGACCGTGGATCCGCAAAGCCAGATCTCGCTGATCTATTACCCCAACCGCAACGGGTTGGAAGACCGGGTATTTCGTATCAAGACCGAACGCTCCAGCGCCTCCATGCCCGAGCCGCGCACCAACCACATGCTCACCAATGTGGAGGTGCTGGACGAGCGCGACGACGCCGTGGACGTTCGCTACAACTTTCACACCCTCAGCCATCGCTACAAACTCACCGATCACTTCTTCGGCACGATTTACGTGACGCTGCGCAAGGTGAAGAGGGGCTTTCTGATCGCTCGCAAGAAGATCGTTCTCAAGAACGACTACATCCGTCAGGTGATCGACATCTACCACATCTGACGGCCAAGGAGACGACGATGAGCAGCTTTCGAATAGCCCTGAATTTCGAGGACGGTGTCACCCGTTTCGTGGACTGCGGCGTCACTGAAAAAGTGCTGGATGCCGCATTCCGCCACCGCATCAATCTGCCCATGGACTGTTCCGACGGCGTGTGCGGCACCTGCAAATGCCGCGCCGAAAGCGGAACCTACGACCTGGGCGATGACTACATCGAGGACGCGCTGACCGAAGACGAAGCCGCCGAGGGGCTGGTGCTGACCTGCCAGATGGTGCCCAAGTCGGACTGCGTGATTGCGGTGCCCGTGCCCTCCACCACATGCAAGACGGGCACGGCCCAGTTCAGCGGAACAGTCGCGGCCATCACGCCGTTCAGCGACGCGGCCTACGAACTCGCGCTTGACGTGTCGGAGGATGCGCCGGCGTTCCTGCCGGGGCAGTACGTCAACATCAACGTGCCGGGCAGCGGGCAGCATCGCTCGTATTCGTTCAGCTCTGCGCCGGGCGCACGCCGCATGACGTTTCTGATCAAGCACGTGCCCGGTGGCCTGATGAGCGGCTGGCTCGCGGGCGCGGCATCCGGTGCGTCCGGCGGCGCGCTGGAGATGACCGGCCCGCTGGGCAGCTTCTACCTGCGTGCCGTGACTCGCCCGTTGCTGTTTCTTGCGGGCGGCACGGGACTGGCGCCTTTCCTCGCGATGCTGGAGGTGCTGGCGAACCAGAGCGCGACGCAGCCCGTGCACATGATCTACGGCGCGACGCGCGACCAGGATCTGGTGCTGGTGGAGCGGCTACAGGAGTACGCCCAGCGCATTCCCGGCTTCACGTTCACCACCTGCGTGGCAGACCCCGCGACGTCGCACGAACGCCAGGGCTATGTCACCAACCACATGCCCGCGCAAGCGCTGCATGGCGGCAATGTGGACGTGTACCTGTGCGGCCCGCCGCCCATGGTGGAGGCCGTGCAAAAGCATTTCAAGGCCGAAGGCATCACGCCCGCGAACTTCCACTACGAGAAGTTCACCCCGAACCAGCCAGCAGCTTGAACGGAGCGAAGCATGACAAAACGCTTTGAAGGCAAGGTCGTGATCGTGACCGGCGCGGCCCAGGGCATCGGCCGCGGCGTGGCGCTACGTGCCGCGGCCGAAGGCGGCCGGGTGCTTTTCGTCGATCGCGCCGAATTCGTCACCGAGGTGGCGGCCGAGGCACCGGGCGGCAATACCGTGGGACTCATTGCCGATCTCGAAACCTACGAAGGCGCTCGATCGGCCATGGCTTTTGCCGCAGAGAAATTCGGCGGCATCGACATCCTGATCAATGGCGTGGGCGGTGCCATCCGCATGCGTCCGTATGCCGAGTTCGAACCGGAGCAGATTGATGCCGAGATCCGCCGATCGCTGATGCCCACGCTCTATGCCTGCCACGCTGTGCTGCCGCACCTGTTGGCGCGCGGAGGCGGAACCATCGTCAACGTATCGTCCAACGCCACACGCGGCATCCGCCGTGTGCCGTATTCGACGGCCAAGGGTGGCGTCAATGCGCTGACGCAGTCTCTGGCGATGGAGTACGCGCCGTACAACATCCGTGTGGTGGCCACCGCGCCAGGCGGCACCAATGCGCCGCCGCGGCGCGTGCCGCGCAACGCGGCCGGCGACAGCCAGCAGGAACAGGCGTGGATGCGCGAGGCGGTCCAGCAGGTGACCGAATCGAACTTCTTCAAGCGCTACGGCAGTCTGGACGACCAGGTCGGGCCAATCCTGTTCATGGCCTCAGACGAAGCTGCCTACATCACGGGCACGGTGCTGCCAGTGGCCGGGGGCGACAACGGCTGACCACTGCTCACGCAAACAGAACAATACAGGCGCCGTGACGCCGATAAGGAGACTTCATGAATGACCGCCAAGCCATCATTCCTCCCGGAATGGCGTCTGTGTACGAAAAGATCGGCTATGCGCCGGCGCTGAAGGTCGGCCGGACGATCTACGTCTCCGGCCAGATCGGGCGCGATGCGTCCATGAAGCTGGTCGAGGGCCGCGAAGCGCAGATCACGCAGGCATTTGAAAACCTGCGGCAGGTATTGGAGACGGCAGGCGCGTCGCTGGCAGACGTGGTCGACCTCACGAGCTACCACACCGATCTGCGCGACCAGCCTTTGTTCATGCAGGTGCGCGACCGCTACTTCACCACCCACCCCAGGCCTGCATGGACCGCCATCGGCGCGCACATGCTGTGCGGGACGCCCGGCTACATCGTGGAGATCAAGGCGGTGGCCGTGCTGCGCGATCCGACTGCGCAAAACGGCTGAGACATTCGCCCTCACGGCAACAAACAAGGAGAGAGACATGACAACGCTGGAAGTCAATCAGATCATCGACAACGCGCGCTTCACCCGATTTCACTGGATGGTGATGTGCCTGTGCGGCCTGCTGCTGATTTTCGACGGTTATGACCTGTTCATCTATGGCGCGGTGTTGCCCGTGCTGATGAAGGAATGGGGGCTGACGCCGGTGCAGGCCGGCGCATTGGGCAGCTACGCGCTCTTCGGCATGATGTTCGGCGCCTTCGTGTTCGGCCCGCTGGCCGACCGGATCGGGCGCAAGAAGGGGGTGGCGCTCAGCTTCGTGCTGTTCAGCGTCGCCACGCTCCTGAGCGGCTTTGCGACCACGCCCAACGAGTTCGGCATCTACCGCTTCATCGCGGGCCTGGGCTGCGGCGGCCTGATGCCCAATGCCGTGGCACTGATGAATGAATACGCGCCCAAACGCGCCCGCAGTACCCTGGTCGCCATCATGTTCAGCGGCTATTCGCTCGGTGGCGTGCTGTGCGCGGGCCTGGGCATCTACATGCTGCCGCGCTATGGCTGGCAGTCCATGTTCTTCGCTGCGGCCGTGCCCTTGGTGCTGCTGCCCGTTATCGTGTGGAAACTGCCTGAATCCGTGGGCTTCCTGCTGCGCAAGGGGCAGCACGCCAAGGCGCGCGAGATGCTGGGCAAGGTGGCACCGGACGTTCCGCTGCCTGCGGGTGCGCAACTGGTAATGGCCGACGCCAAGGGCGCCGGCGTGCCGATGCTCGATTTGTTCAAGCAAGGCCGCACGGTAGGCACCCTCATGATCTGGGTGTCGTTCTTCTGCTGCCTGCTGATGGTGTATGCGTTGGGTTCGTGGCTGCCCAAGCTGATGGCCAACGCGGGATACAGCCTGGGGTCGAGCCTGTCGTTCCTGCTAATGCTGAACTTCGGCGGTGTGATGGGGGCCATTATGGGCGGCTGGCTGGGTGATCGGTTCAGCCTCCCCAAGGTGGTGGTCGCTTTCTTCGCGCTGGGCACGGTGTCCATCGCGCTGCTCGGTTTCAACAGCCCCATGCCCGTGCTGTACCTGCTGATCGCCATTGCAGGCGCCACCACCATCGGCACCCAGATTCTGCTGTATGCCAACACGGCGCAGTTCTATCCGCTGTCCATGCGCTCGACAGGGTTGGGCTGGGCATCCGGGATCGGCCGCACGGGGGCCATCGTCGGCCCACTGCTGGGCGGCTCCCTGATGGCCGCAGCCTTGTCGCTTAAGATGAACTTCCTGGTGTTTGCTGCGCCAGGCTTGGTGGCGGCGCTCGCCATCGGCGTTTTCATTCTCTGGTACGGCCGCGACTTGGCAAGTACCCATGCAACAGCACCGGCTACACGGCCTGCCGCTTCCGGCACGGTGTGAGGAAAAGAAGAAAGAGGAAACCCATGATTGATAAGCGTATTCGCAGCACGGCCCCGGCGCTGCACGATGTGCAGGACGGCGCCACGGTTTTGATGGGCGGGTTTGGCACTGCCGGTATTCCGGGCGAACTGATCGACGGTCTGATCGAGCAAGGCGCCAAAGACCTAATCATCCTCAACAACAACGCCGGCAATGGAGACCATGACCTTGCGGGTTGAGCAGATCGACGTGATCGAGCTGAACGAGGCTTTTGCGCCCCAGGGGCTGGCCGTGCTGCGCCAATTGGGCTTGCCCGACGACGATCCGAGGGTCAATCCCAACGGTGGCGCGATCGCACTCGGGCATCCGCCGGGTGCCAGCGGGGCGCGCCTGGTCATGAAGACGATCAACCAACTGCACCGCAGCGGAGGCCGCTATGCGCTGGGCACTATGTGCATCGGCGTTGGCCAGGGCATTGCTCTGGTCATCGAGCGTGTTTGAGGAGAGTACCGTGAGCAATAAAGCCTTTCAGTTGAAAACCTCCCGCGGTGAATTCAGGGTGGCCGTCGATGGCGATGACGCCGCCCCGGCGCTGATTCTGAGCAACTCCCTGGGCACGACGTTGGAGATGTGGGAGCCGCAGGTCGCGGCGTTCTCCGCTGGCTACCGTCTGATCCGATACGACGCCCGCGGCCACGGCGGCAGCCCGATCACGGCCGGCTCTTACAGCTTCGATGAGCTGGGCCAGGACGTGCTCGCCGTGCTGGATGCGCTGCGCATCGAGCGGGCCGCGTTCTGCGGCATATCGATGGGCGGCCACACCGGACTGTGGCTGGGCATTCATGCGGGCCAGCGCCTCAGTGCCATCGCGGTCTGCAACAGCGCCGCGAGGATCGGCGCCGATGCGGCCTGGCGCGAGCGCGCCGCCATGGTGCGCGGCGGCGGCACGGTTGGCATGCGGACGTTGGCCGATTCCGCACCGGGCCGCTGGTTTACCGACGGCTTCATCCAGGCTCAGCCCGCGACCGTGCAGCGCGCGCAGGAGGGGATCGCCGGCATCGATCCCGAAGGTTATGCGGCGTGCTGCGAGGCGCTGGCGACTTCAGACCTGCGGAACGATATCGGCCGCATTTCCGTACCCACACTGCTGCTGGCAGGCGCCTCCGATCCAGTGACGACGGTGGCCGACGCCCAGGCCATGCAAGCCAGCATTTCAGGCTCGCGCGTGGCTGTGGTGCAGGCCTCCCACCTCTCGAATCTGGAAGCGCCTCGGGCGTTCAACCAGGTAGTGCTGGATTTCATCTCCGGTACCGCTGTGGCCTGATTCCACGAATTCTTCATACAGAAAGGAGATCTCATGCTTTATCTGGTTCACATGATCGTCGATATCCCATCCACCGTGCCGGCCGAAGAAGCCGCGCGCATCAAGGCCGAGGAAAAGGCTTACTCGCAAGCGCTGCAACGCTCTGGCAAGTGGCCGTACCTGTGGCGCGTGGTGGGCGAATACGCCAACTACAGCGTGTTCGATGTAGAGAGCAACGACGAACTGCACGAAACGCTCAGCAAGTTGCCGCTGTTTCCGTTCATGAAGATTTCGGTGACGCCGCTGGCCAAGCACCCGTCCTCCATCAAGTGACGCGGGCGCGGGATGTTGCTGAACTGGCGAACGCTTGCTCGGCTGGCCGCGGCCCTGGCGTTGCCGGGTGCGGCGATGGCCCAGTCGGCGGCGCCTTGGCCCCAAATCGGTCAGGTGGGACCTGATGTTCGATAGCATCACATCGGCGCGACCGCGCATCCAGTCAGGCAAATTGCACTCCCTTGGCGCGACCACTGCCAGACGTTCGTCTGCACTGCCCGATGTGCCGACAATGGCTGAAGCCGGTGTGCCTGGCTATGAAGTCTCGCCCTGGTTCGCGGTGTTCGCGTCAGCGGGAACGCCCGCCAATGTGGTGGCAAAGCTGAACAAGGTGCTTAACGACGCCATGTGGCAGCCCGAGACATTGAAGAAGCTCGAAGGGGGTGGAGGCCGAACCCATAGGCAGCACACCGCCGGAATTGGCAACGTATCTGCACAAGGAAATGGATCGCTGGGGTCAGCTCATCAAGGAGCGGGGCATCCACATGGATTGAAGCCCAGTTTCACCTGAAAGGTTGTCCGAACCTGCATTGCTCGCATACCCGAGCACCCGATTGAAAGGAGATAGCCGTGAGTCAGTCACAGACATTCCTGCCCGCCGAACTCTGGAGTGGCCGCCTGTTTGCCGGCCGGTGGCGTGAAGGCGCCACGACAGCCGCCGTGCTGGAACCCGCCACCGGCACCGAGTTGGGTCGCGTTGCGCTGGCCGATCCGGCGCTGATCGCCAGCCAGGCCGCTGAGGCCGCACACGCGCAGCGGGCCTGGGCAGCACTGCCCTACGATGAACGCGCCCAGGTCCTGCGCAAGGCGGCGCGGCTTGCCGAGGACCACGCGGACGAGATCGCCGGCTGGGTGGTCCGCGAGAGCGGTTCCATTCAAATGAAGGCCGGCTTTGAAGTCGCCGTGACCATCAAGGCGCTGCACGAGGCCTCGGGCCTGCCCTCGCGCAGCGCCGGTGAGGTTCTGCCCTCCGAGCCGGGGCGGTTGAGCCTGGCGCGTCGGCGGCCGCTCGGGGTGGTGGGCGTGATTCCGCCGTTCAATTTCCCGCTGTACCTGGCCATGCGCGCGGTGGCGCCCGCGCTGGCGCTGGGCAATGCCGTCGTCCTCAAGCCCGACCCTCGCACGGCCGTGTGTGGCGGTATGGTAATCGCGCGCCTGTTCGAACTCGCCGGACTGCCCGCCGGAGTGCTGCAGGTGCTGCCGGGCGATGGCGCGGCCGGCGCGGCGATGACCAGCGATCCGAACATTGACATGATCCAGTTCACCGGCTCCACCGCAGCCGGGCGCAAGGTGGGCGAAGCAGCCAGTCGTCATCTCAAGAAGGTTTCGCTGGAATTGGGCGGCAAGAACTCGCTGATCGTCCTCGATGACGCCGATCTGGACCTGGCCATCGCCAACACCGCCTGGGGCGTCTATCTGCACCAGGGGCAGATCTGCATGTCCGCCGGGCGCGTGCTGGTGCAACGCGGCATCTACGACAGCTTCGTGCAAAAGCTCATCGCCAAGGCCAGCAGCCTCAAGGTGGGCAACCCCGTCCATGGCGACGTGCGCATCGGCCCGCTGATCAATGCCGTTCAGCGTGACAACGCCCTGCGCATCATCGACGCGGCCACCCAGGCGGGCGCCGTAGTGGAAACAGGCGGCACGCATGAAGGGCTGTTCCTCGCACCGACGGTGCTCAGCGGCGTGACGCCGGACAATCCGGCCTTCCACGAGGAGATCTTCGGCCCCGTCGCGGTGGTGATCCCGTTCGACAGCGACGAGGACGCGATCCGGCTGGCCAACGACACCGAGTATGGGCTGTCGATGGCAGTCCTTTCGCGCGACGTCGGACGCGCGCTCAAGCTGGGCGAATCCTTGCGCACCGGCTTGTTGCACATCAACGACCAGACCGTCAACGACGAGGTGGTCAATCCTTTCGGCGGCGTCGGCGCCTCCGGCAACGGCAGCAGCATCGGCGGCGCGGCCAACTGGGAGGAGTTCACCCAGTGGCAGTGGCTCACAGTCAAGGGACAGGCCCCCGCCTATCCGTTTTGAGGAAGACACCATGAATGCAAAGACGGAATTGCGCAGCATCACGGTAGCCGTGGTGCGTGCCCCGCAGCAGCCTTTCACCATCGAGGCGGCACGCATCCGTGCACCACGCAAAGACGAGGTGCTGGTGCGGGTGGTGGCCACCGGCCTGTGCCACACCGACCTGATCGTGCGCGATCAGTACTATCCGGTGCCTCTTCCCGCGGTGCTGGGCCACGAGGGCGCCGGTGTCGTCGAAGAAGTTGGCCCCAACGTCAAGAACCTGAAGGTCGGCGATCATGTCGTGCTGACCTATGGTGCCTGCGGCCATTGCAACCCGTGCGCCAGTGGCCACGAAGCCTATTGCAAGGACTTCTATCCGCTCAACTTCGGCGGCTGCGATATCCACGGCGATACAGCGCTGCAAACCGCTGACGGCGTGCCGCTCCACGATCACTTTTTTGCGCAATCCTCGTTCGCCACGTACGCATTGGCGCGCGAAAACAATGCGATCCAGGTTCCGGCCGATGCGCCACTGGAACTGCTTGGTCCCTTGGGCTGTGGCATCCAGACTGGCGCAGGAGCCGTGATCAACTCGCTCAAGGTGCGCGTGGGCAGCAGCTTCGCCGCTTATGGCGCCGGGGCCGTCGGCCTGAGCGCGGTCATGGCGGCCCGCGTGGCCGGTGCGACCACCATCATCGCTATCGACGTCGTGCCGTCACGGCTGGAACTGGCAAAGGAACTGGGCGCCACCCACACGGTGAACAGCAAAGAAGTCGATGTCATCGAGACCGTGCGCGAAATCACCAATGGGGGGGCTGATTTCGCGCTCGAATCCACCGGGCGGCCGGAAGTGCTCGAAGCCGGCATCGATGCCCTGGGCGGGCTGGGAACCATGGGCATCGTCGGCGCGCCCAAACTGGGCACCCGGGCCAGTTTCGACATCAACAGCCTGCTGCTGGGGGGACGCAGCATCCGTGGCATTGTCGAGGGCGACAGCGTTCCCCAGGTCTTCATCCCGCAACTGGTCAAGCTCTACCAGCAGGGCCGCTTCCCATTTGACCGGCTGGTGAAGTTCTATCCCCTGGAGCAGATCAACCAGGCCGCCGAAGACAGCACCAAGGGCATCACGCTCAAGCCCATTCTGCGCATCGCCGACGCCTGACCGCAAATCCAACGTCGGCGTATCGGCTTGTTTCATTTGCATAGGTATGGCGGCGGCCAGGTATCCCTGTGCCGCGCGCCATGGACACATCGATGAATTCTGATTCTCAATGGTCGATTCCAACATTGATCGACAACGAACGGCTGGGTGCATTCCAGTGCCGGATATTCATTCTCTGCTTCGCCATTGCCTTGTTCGATGGCTTTGACACGCAGGCCATCGCGTTCACCGGCCCGGCCATTCTCTCGGCCTTCAATCTGCCGGCTGGCTCACTTGCCCCGATCCTCACGGCCGGGATTGTCGGGATGACGATCGGGGCGATGACACTGGGCATGGTCGGGGACCGGATCGGCCGCAGGCCGACCATCATGCTGAGCCTGGCAATCTTCGGCGCAGCGACACTGGCGACGTCTTGGGCTGCCGACCACCAGCAAATCCTGGCGCTGCGTTTCATCGCAGGCCTGGGCATGGGCGGATGCACGCCTGTGTTACTGGCGCTGGCGGCCGAATATGGGCCCGCCCGGCTGCGGGGTGCGATCATGACCGGGGTGCTACTGGGCTTGCCTGCCGGTGCGATGCTGGGCGGTTTGCTCGCTGCGCGTATGCTGCCCCAGATCGGATGGGAAGGCATCTTCATCGTTGGCGGTGCCGTGCCGCTCGCGATGCTGGTGTTGATCGCGGTTGTGCTGCCTGAATCGTTGTACTACCGGGCCACGCGAGGCGATGCCCTGGGGCAGCGCTATATCGCCAAGGTGCTGTCCAAGATCGTGACCCGCCCTTTGCCACCCGAAGCGCACTTCACTGTGCCGGAGTCCGCTGTCGCGCGCGCGGGCGTCCGCGCGCTGTTCGCCGATGGCAATGCACGCAAGACCGTCGCCATCTGGGCCGTCTACCTGCTGAACTGGATGGCGTGGTTCATGCTGCTGTCGTGGCTTCCTACCGTGCTCAGGGCCGCAGGTTTGCCGGCAGCGGACGCGCCGCTGGGAACGGTGATCGTCAACGCGGTGTTCATCATTTGCGCGATACCGCTGTCGTTGCTGTTGTCGCGTGTCGATACGCGCCGCCTGTTGGCCGCGATGTTCGCGGTCGGCATCGTCGTGGCACTGGGATTGGGCTTTGCCGGCCAGAACTGGACGCTGGTATTCGTGCTGGCGGGGGCTGCGGGCTTCGGCGTCGGTGGGCAGCAGATCGCCCTGAACTACCTCATCGTGGGCGCTTATCCCACCGCGTTGCGCGCGACGGCCACTGGGTGGTCCATCGGCATGGGGCGCGCGGGCGCCATCGTGGGCTCCGCCATCGGTGGCAGCTTCCTGGCCAGGGGCGGTCCGCGGGGCTTTTTCATCGCCTTGGCCGTGCCCTTGATCGTTGCGGGGCTTGCCGTCCTGAGCCTCAAGCTCAAACCAACCGAAGGAGGAGTCCGGCCTTTGGCTTCTCACTGAACGCCTGTTCTCGGTCGGCAACCATTCATGGAGTTCAAGCATCGTTCTCTCACCGCCTGGGTAGCCGGATTTCTGGCGGTTCTGATTTCCTACGCAGGGCCGCTGGTCATCTTCATCCAGGCGGCGCAAGCGGGCCACATCTCGAATGTCGAACTGACGTCCTGGATCTGGGCCATCTCGATCGGAGCGGGCGTGAGTGGCCTGCTGTTGAGCTGGTGGCTCAAGCTGCCTGTCATCACGGCGTGGTCCGCTCCCGGAACCGCCTTGCTGCTCAGCCTGTTTCCCGACATCTCGATGCCGGAAGTGGTGGGCGCCTATCTCACGGCCGCGGCCATCGTCATCGCGATTGGCGTCACGGGGTACTTCGAGAAGATCGTTGCATTCATCCCCAAGGGCATCGCGGCGGGGATGATGGCGGGCATCCTGTTCCAGTTCGGCGTGCAAGCCTTTCGCGCCAGCGTGGACATGCCTATTGTCTTCTTCGCCATGCTGGCGGCATACCTGATCAGCAAGCGGCTGTGGCCGCGCTACGCCATCGTCATCGTGGCACTGACCGGCTTTGCCGTCGCATTCGCCATGGGCACGACCCATCTGCAGGCGCTCGGACTGGAGCTGGCAAGACCGGTGTTCGTTGTCCCGCAATTCAATATCGGTGTGTTCCTGAGCTTCACCGTACCACTGGTGTTGGTGAGCCTGACCGGACAGTACCTGCCCGGCATGGCCGTGTTGCAGCTTGCCGGCTACCGCGTGCCGTCCCGCGCCGTGGTGGCGGGTACGGGGTTGGCATCGCTGCTGACAGCGTGCTTTGGCGGCATCACCATCGTCCTGGCAGCCATTACCGCCGCGCTGTGCACTGGCAGGGACGCGCACGCGGACCCCGGGAAGCGCTATATCGCAGGCATTGCCAATGGGGTGTTCTACCTCATCGGTGGCGCCTTCGCGGGAACGATAGTGCAGGTGTTCACCGCATTCCCGTCGGCGCTGATCGCGGCGTTGGCTGGCCTGGCGCTGATCGGTGCCATCATCTCCAACATCCGCATTCTCGTCAGCGAGGACGCCTATGTGGAGCCATCGGTCATCACTTTTTTGGCAACGGCCTCGGGAATGACGCTGTTCGGCCTGGGAGCGGCTTTCTGGGGCGTGGTGTTCGGCATGGCCTCGTATTGGCTGTTCGCTCAGCCACAGGGAGCGAAAAGGAAAGAACAATGACGAAGGTGGCAACGATGGATACGGAGACTTTTGATCTTGCCGAGCGTGATGTGCTGGCAGTTCTTCCCGCACGATCACAGGACTTGGCGCGTTTGCGCGTTCTGGTCCAGCAGCAACCGCAGCCTACGGTAACGGTGATGGGCAAGTACAACCACGGCAAAAGCCGCTTGCTCAACGAACTCGTGGGCAGCGATACCTTTGCCGTGGCGGACAAGCGCGAGACCGTAGCATTGGCCGAGCACGTCCAGTCGGCCGTGCGCTGGTTGGATGCACCAGGCTTGGATGCCGATGTCGGGCTGGCCGATGACGGCCATGCCTACCACGCCGCCTGGCTTCAGGCCGACATTCGCCTGTTCGTCCATGCGGCCAAGGAAGGGGAACTGGACGCCGCGGAACGCACGCTGCTTCACACCCTCGACGCGGACCAGCAGCGCACGCGCCGACGCACGCTGTTCGTGCTGACGCAAGTGGACCAGATGGCCGACGATGCGCATCTGGACAAGGTCGTGACCGCCATCCACGCGCAGGCACCGGAACTGACGCTGCACCAGGTTTCCTCCACACGGCATCGTCAAGGCGTGGAAGGGGGCAAGAAACTGCTGATCGAGAAAAGCGGAATTCCCGCTCTTCATGCGGTGCTGCGTGAGGCAATCGCCGAAGTACCGGCGGCACGGGTGCACGAGACAGCGCTGCTTCTCGGTGAAATCCGGCGCGAATTGCAATCGGCGAAGTCCGATGCGTGGTTGCGCCTGCAATCGCTGCAAGGTACCCAGCACCAGCAGCGCCAAGCGTTCGAGCAAGGGCTGATCGAAGTGCTCGACAAGGTGCAGATCGACCTGCAGCCCGTGTTGGAGGTCAGCGGTCCCGACCAGGCGCTGGTGCCCGACTCTTTCGAGAATGCATTCAAGCTCACGGCCGGCAAGCAGGAGCGTGCGCGCATCCAGGTCGCCTATTCACGCGCCTGCATTGCCATCAATGCCCATCTGGTCAAGCACGCTGTGGTGGGACTGCCGCAGGCGCAGCAGACCTCGGTCACCAGCCTGGACACGGTCATGGTCGCGGTGATGGGGGTGTCGGTCAAATACCGCGAGGACCTGCGAAGAATCTTCTGCGAACCGGAGGGACGCGACAGACTGGGCCGGGATTTCGCGCGCTACTTCGAGTTGTCGGATGATCGCCAGGCATTGGCATCCCGGATCGCTCAGTGCGAGGCGGAACGGGTTGCGGCCGATAAGGCGCTGCAAGCGTTGGCCACGCTGGAGACAGCATGAGTACCGTCGAGCAGCAATTCATGGATGCAGCGGATGCTTTCGGCATCGGCGAGCGCAACCTGCGGCCTGTTCTGCAACAGATGCAAGATTGGCTTTCCGGGCTGGTGCAAGCCTTGCACGATCGTTCGCTTAAGCAGGATGGCCTGCAACCCGCCAGCGCCCTGGCGCGCCAGGTGCAAGCCATCAATGCGAATGTGAAGGCGGACGAGCGCCGTTGGGCCGACCAATGGGAGAGGCTGCGGCCCGCTCAAGCGCTGGCGCAGACGTTCGATGACAAGGCCATGCTGCTGGTCTTCGGCAAGTTCAACGCGGGCAAGAGTTCGCTTTGTAATTTCCTGGCCGGCCGATTTCAGCGGAGGGGGCGCAGCGTGCGCTACTTCCATCTGGAGGCCGGGCAGATCGTGGAGACCGGGCAGCGCTTTCGGGAGGGAGCCGTTGAGACCACGGCGCGGCTTCAGGGCGTGTGCCTGGGGGCGAAGCTGGTGCTGCTAGATACGCCTGGCCTGCACTCCGGTACCGATAAAAATGCGGCGCTGACGCAGCGGTTTCTGGACAGCGCCGATGGCGTCCTGTGGTTGTCCAGTTCGACATCGCCTGGCCAGGTGCAGGAACTCGACGAGTTGGCGCGCGAACTGCGCCGCAGCAAACCCTTGTTGCCCGTCGTGACCCGCAGCGACTTCATCGAGGAGGACGAAGTCGATGGTGCCATCGTCAAGCGTCTGCGCAACAAGACTGGCCCCAACCGTGCATTGCAAGAGGCGGATGTCCATGAGCGGGCGAAGGAGAAGCTGTTGGCTCTGCAAGTGCCACCGCAACTGCTGAGAGCCCCGGTGTCCGTGTCGGTGCATGTGGCACGCGAGCAGGAGGAAACGGATGCAGCCATGGCCGACGCAGGCTTCGGGCGGCTCTATGGTGCGCTGCTGGACATCACTGAACCGGCGCTTGCCTACAAGCAGCGCAAGCCCGCCGAGGTACTGCTGCACCATCTACAGGAGCATGTGCTGGGCGGGCTGAATGCCGAGACCGTGCCTGCCCTGGAAGACCTGAGGCAAGCGGTGAAGGTGGAGGATGCAGAGCTTGCACGGCGCCAGGCGCGCATCGTGCAGTCAGCCTGGCGTGAGGTCATTCCCAAACTACCTGCCTTGCTGGAACGCCACGCCAATACTGGCGAGATTCAGAAAGCATGCGACGAGGTGACTGCTTGGCTCGAAGCCGCGTTTTTGCGGCAGGTCAATGAGCAGCTAGCCGACTACGTGCTGTCTCTCCCAACGCCTGCGAGCATTACGCTCGCTGAATGCATCGGCCGCGAACGGCTTTCCGTCGCAGGCCAGACGTCTTTTGTAAGCAAGACTGATGAGGCAACCCAGCAAGTACTCGCCATGGAGGCTTTGGACCACGAGCGCATGTACAACGCTCTGGAGCGCGCAGTTCGTACCCGCCTGATGGACATGGCGGCTGGCGCCGTGCAAGCGTGTAGCGCAACGCTGAGTAGTCTGGACGAGAATGCCCGGCGCATGGAGGAATTGTTGGTGTCCAGAGGCGAGCAGTTGCGCTTCATCGAGCAGGCTTTGCGCGCATGAGCCGGCTTGATTAATCAGCGATGAAAATAACGGCATCGAGCGCGTTTACACGCTATCTTTGATGGAAAGATAGGGATTATTGGGTGGCACCTCGCCGAATAAGGAGTGCGGCTCACGAAGCAGATAGCCATGCAACTGCCGGGACTTGCGCGCCCCCGTCACCTCGCATGTCCATATGTTCAGGCCGTTTGGTTGTTTGCGGTGCTGTTGCAGTCGCTCGAATCGTTTCTGCACCCACTGCCAGTCTGCGATTTGTTCCTGCCTGGCCAGGAACGCTGTCTGCGGGTGCTCCTGAGCGTAGCGCTGGAATACGCCGGGACTGACCAGATACACCGTATCGGCCACCGTATGCACCAGGGCTTTGGCATCGTTGATGATCAGCTTGCGGGCTTCGATATGCCGCCGTAGCCAGGCAATGAAATGCTCCCCGGATGGAGACGTTCGGGCATCTTTCGCCTCGATCTCCGACTGCGGCGCTGTAGGTTCGGGATCGATCGGTTCAAGAGGCTGATCAGGCACGGTTGGTTCGTTCAATGGTGCCTCGATAGGCGGTGGCTCAATGTCTGGCGTTCCGAGCAAATCGAGTAAGGCGTCGACGCCATCGTTGCTGACTGCTTGTGCGACTGGTGAACGTGGGGAGATCACGGGAGTGGGCGTCACGCTGGTAGTCGAAGGCGGCTCGGCGGCGGTCGATGTAGCGGGGGATGCTGCTGCCGATGTGTCCTCCTCCTGAACCACCTCCACCGTTCCCTGAAACGCCGGCGGACGCTCACTGCCTTCCCATATCAGCGCCGGTGCAAGCCGAAGCAGAGTGAACGTGTGGGTCCAGCCAGTGTCGCTGGTGACAATCGCTTTCCAGATCGCTTTGTCGTCCGGCGTGGACTGGAGCATTCCGTGGTCCTGCAGGATGTTGAAGACGGCCGTGTTGTTGGCCGGAATTCCCTCGATTCCCTGAGACAGCAAATGTGCGCGCAGCTTGTCAGAAACCGTCTTGGAAACGAGCCACAAAGCGTCCTGCGTCAGCCAGCCATCAGAGGCTTGAGGCTGGTTCAATTTCAGCTCTTCCTTGAGCAGGTAGCGAAGCCCTTCCAGCAATTTGCGCTGCAACGCATGCTTCGGCGCGGCCATCGCCTTGGCGGGATCGCCACCCAACTCCTGGGCGACTGAGGCGCGGTCGGCTTGCGTGACCAGCTCGCCAAGCACGCCGGCGTGCTCGTACTGTCCGGCCAGCACGTAAAGCAGTGCCGCCCATAGTTCACGGTAGCCACTGAGCCAGTCTAGGATGTCGCGATCGAGCAATCGGTTGTAGAGCAATCCGCTCGCTGCGCTGTGCAGGCGGTATTCGCGATCCTTGCGATAGCGAAAACGGTATGGTTGCTGCAACGGCCCATGCCAAGGGTGCCACACACTGCCATCGCTTACTTCGACATGCAGGTCGACGGCGATCTTGCCAATGTCATGGAGCAGCGCGGCATAGGCCGTTGCAGCCGTCCAGGCTTCGGCTTGTGCGGCCTGGTCCTCGGGTGTCGTTCCCGCCGGAAGAAGGTGGGACTGACGCAGCTTGAGCGCATAAGCGACGATTTCAAGCCCGTGATCGAGCAGCCCCCCGGGATAGGCATGATGATGAGATTCCGACGCAGGGAACTGCTGGACCAGCTCGGCGTAGCGTTCTAGTGGAGCAAGGTATAGCGCCGCGAACTGCTGACGCGAGAGTGATGTCCGCTGCCAGATGTGTTCCACCAACTTCTGACGCCGAGAGGTCGCCAACAGAGACGCGGGCGATTCCGGCCGCGTCAGCCCTTTGCCTTTTGTTGCCGTAGCAGGCGATACGGTAGCGGCCTGCACGGGTCGTTTTCGTTGGAACAGCGCGAACATGTAAGCACCTGAAATTGCGGTCGCAAGAGAGCCTTTTCCTTTTCAGGTAGGCCCATTCCCCTTGGGCCCCATTCCCTTGCCCCTTGCCGACCTTTTGCCCTTGCCGAGCCCTTTGATATAGCCCTGTGGGCCAGTGCCAGCGAGCAAGAATGCGGTACTGGAGGCGTCCCTTTGTCTTCCTGCGCTAATGGTTAGGCTCGTGCGTTCCTCGCTGAGGCAACGGGGTTGTGACGGAGTTATCTATCGGAAAAAGCTTATCTTTTGATTGATCCAGCAAATTGTGATGTGCAATCCTTGCTGTGCGCCGCTCATCGGCGCCGGGTGTGAGAACCCGGCTGATACCAGCGGGTCGCGTTATGGCGATCCGTAGGGCAGACGCATGCGTCTGGTCGGTCTGGTATCAGCCGGTTTCTCACCCCTGCGGGTCGCCGCCATCTGTCGGATTCCATTCCGAATGGCGCGGAGATTAAAACCATGGAGGGGACGGCATGGATCACTCGGACAGCAACAAGAAAACCAGCATTCATGCGCAGCGTGCGTACTCGCTTATCCTGTCGGGCGTAGCCGAATGCGACACTGCGCTGGACCAGCGTCTGTTGCTCGACTCTCTCATCTGCCAGTGCGCGGTGTTCACTCGTATTCTGGGCGGTGAGCGTGAATTTTATGATTTGCTGGAGAAGCTGAAGCGTATCGATCTCGATGTGGCTGGCGATTTGATGCCTGCAACGCAGCACTAAGGTTCGACTTCGTTGGAGCGGCGATACCTGGCAGGGCCTTGCATTTTTGCTCGCCGGATATACAATGAATATGTATATCCATGAAGGAGGTTCAGCATGCAGGTCGCAAAATGGGGCAACAGTCTCGCCGTTCGTCTCCCGGCCACGCTGGTGGAAGCGCTGGAACTGCGTGAAGGCGACGACATCGAGATCATTGTGGATGATCCGCGCACCTTCGCGGTTCGCAAGAAGCCCGGTGCGGATGCCTTGTTGGAGCGCCTGCGCGCTTTCCGCGGCAAGCTGCCGGCAGATTTCCGCTTCAGCCGTGACGAAGCCAACGCCCGTGGCTAAGTTCAAGCACTTCCTCGACAGCAATGTGGTGCTTTACCTTCTGTCGAGCGATACCGACAAGGCCGACAACGCGGAGGCGTTGCTGAAGGCTTCCCCGGTCGTCAGCGTGCAGGTGCTCAACGAAGTGACGAACGTGTGCTTGCGCAAGCTTCAGATGAGCTGGGACGAGATCGCCCGGTTCCTGGAACTGGTGCGCAGCTTTTGCCGGGTCATTCCGCTCACGGAGACGATTCACGATCAGGCCCGATGGGTGGCCGAACAGCATCGCCTTTCGTTCTACGACGCCTGCATCGTGGCGGCCGCAGCAGCAGCCAATTGCAGCACGCTCTACAGTGAGGACATGGACCACGGGCAAATACTGGAAGACAGCTTGACCATCAGAAATCCGTTCGTAGTGAAATGAATGCAGCAGGCAAGAAGGAAGCAGCTGGAGCAACCGTATAACGTAGACAACAAGTGATCAACATGAATACGACAACTCGCAGCAGTACCGCAGAACGTTTCGGGCACAAGCTCGGCCGTACCTCGCGTGCTTATCGGCACTGCGAGCGTAGGGTCGTCGCGTGGCTGATTTCGGTTGGCGCGCCAAGTGCTGTCGCAACCGCTCTGGTGTGGGTCGTCAAGCTCGCCGTTCTGGGCATTCTCCTCTACGCCGCGTTCTGGCTGGCTTTGTTGCTCCTGTTCGCTGTCGCAGCCGCGTGGATGGCCGGACATGATGACGCCACGGAGGAAAAGATGGGGGTATTTACCACCCAGGAAGATCTCCGAGAGACACCGGGGTACGATCCGGTGCCCTACAACGATGCTGACCACCCAGACTTTCCCGATGAAAAGGACCTTTGAACGCCAGGCTACTTGAGCTTGCTTGAGATGATGGCAGGTCCTTTCCCTCCAGCCGATGCCGCGTCTTTGGTGCTGTTCGAGAAGGCGGAGACTATTCCAGCCGCGCGTACGCCAACCCATGTCAACGCGGCGAGCCAGAACCCAGGCAACACCAGGAACATCGTCGCCATGACGAAGTTCAACAGCAGATCCCCGAACGCATTGTTCAGCCCCATCACCGGATCGAAGTTGGTCATCGGACGGTTGTAGCCCCATCCCCAGCCATAGAGCGCGTCGAGGATCGTGGAATCGACCCAGCGCGCCAGCTGGAACCAGAAGTCGACGAAGAACAGTGCAAACTGCACCACGCTCACCGTGACGAGGGTTTTCAGGTCGTAGGTGCCGATCACCAGCACGAGCGGAATGCAGATCACCAGCGCCATCTTGAGCAGCGACAACGACATGGGCAACGCCTGGCGCATGACATCCATCGCAGGAAAAAGCCCGATGGCGCCGACCGCCATTCCCACGTCTCCTGCAGCCCGCGTAACGACATTCGGCAAGGTCTTGTCGATCTGTCCACCGTAATCGGTGTAGACGGCGCCCTGATTCAGCTTCTGCTGCCGCGGGGCGGCGATGGCGCGGATCACGGAATCGTCCAGTTCGGTCCTGGAGATGAAGCCAGCCCAGTTCGCCATGCGCGAAAGCAGATTGGGATCGACCTGAGCCAGCAAGCGCGCACGCAGTCCGGTTGAGCCATCCGACCACCATTCCCGGCAGTTCGGGTATCCGGCGCCGCTCGGCACCTCGGTCAATCCGGCGTCGCGACTGTCATCGTAGGGCCAGGGTTCGCGAGGCGTGCTGGAACGATAGGTGTCGTAGTATCCAGGCGTGTCGACGAAGTAGTTGGAGCCGATCCAACTGACGTCCGCCATCTGCTCCTCGCTGAGGTTCGGCCGGTTCATGAACAACTTGGCCCGCGCCGGGCCGTAGCAGTTGAGCGCGAAATCCGTCACCTCCTGGGCCAGAAGGGGATCGTCGATACGGGTGTTGTCGATGTCCATCCTCATCTGCCGCAGGTCGGTTCCGCACGGGATCGCCGCGACGGCGGCGCTGGTGACCGCCTTGGAGATCGAGTGCATGAAGAACCACCAGACCGGCACCTTGGCGGACTGGTTGTTGAGCGTGGTGAATGACTGGCCCCAGCCGGTATCGCTGGGCGCAGGAACGTTCACCTGGCACTGACTGGAGCGGGACTGGTCGAAGCTGATGGTGTTGAGATCCACGTCGATGAAAGGAATGCCGGCGAACATGATCACGACGATGGCGACGAACACCCTGTTTTCTATTCGCATCGAGGAGAGCACGCCCTTGTTGCCTTCGTCGGCCCCTTCCGCGCGCGCTTTCAGCCATTCCTGAATCACGATGGCGAGAAACGGAAGCGCGAACAGGCCGCTGGCGACCAGAACTGACCAGATGCCGTTGTGAACGATCCACCCGACGAGGGTGAGGTAATACTCCAGGTAGTCGGACGTGTAGAGCGTCATCGTGTCCTCCGCCCTAAATGGATTGCAGCAACAAGCTGCCTTCGAGAACGGCCAGAGCCGCCACACCGGCGATTTCGACACGGATGAGGCGTTCATGCGATTCCGTATCGGGTTCGCGCGCCAGGACCCTTTTGCGCATCCATCGCCATCCGCAGGCAATGCCCACGTAGAGCAACAGGCGCCAGGCCAGGAAATATCCGGTATGGTCGTCCATCCAGCGCTCCCAGCTCTCGATGCTGCCCAGCACACGGATGCCGACCACGTTGACGGCGATCGCCACAAAGAGCAGCAGGACCGTCCAGAGCAGTGCGTAACTGACACGGCGATTGAACAGCCACCGCATGCGAAGCCAGGCCGGGATCATGGATTGCTTCCTCCCGGTTGCGAACGCTGCAACTCGTCGAGGCGATTGGGGATGGGATCGCCCTGGTAGACGCCGCGCGAACCTGCGGCCCGGGTGCTGTGGCGCTGGATGATCTGCATTGGGGAGTTGTTGGCCAACTCACGGCGCAGTTCGAGCTCGGTCTTGAGGTTGTTGATCTCGCGGTCGAGAATGTCGCTCTCCTGAGTGACCGCCTCCTGAGCCATTTCGTTCGCTGCCACATTCGGCTCCATCCGTCCGGTCAGCAACGTGCGCTGAAGCAGCAAGGCTTTTTCCAGCACGCTGGCGAGCGCAACCTCGGAAGCGAGACGCCTTGCGAGGATGTCCTGATCCGGCTCATCCCGAAGCGCTTCGATCACGCCGCGTGTGATCGGCAGGGACGTGCTGCTTGCTTTCTGCAAATTGTCGAAGCTCATCGACTGGCTGCCCGAGATCAGTTCCTGCAGGCTTTCCAGCTTGGTCTCGTATTCTTCCTGGATGAGCGGGGTCAGCCCGACGCCGGGCGTGGTCTGCGTCTTGGTGCAGCTTTCGCAGGTGCGCTGTTCCTGCTCGCCCAGGACACGAGTGGCCCAGGTGACAGCAGCCTGCGGAGAACTCCAGGTCTGGCACGTCAGCCGGTCGCCGCAACTGCCGGAATCGATGGACGAGGTGTCATCGACGCTGCGGCCGTTGACGAGGTTGTAGCCGGCGCGCGTCACGTCAGCGACCACCCGGATAGGCGCCTGGCCCGAACCGCCGGCATTGTCGCCTCCGACCCATGGCACTCCCTCATTGCCCTTGCTGCTCTCCGCCTCCTCGATCGCGGAAACCGCGTCGGTACTGGCGACGGCCTTCTTGAGCGCCATGCCTTCCGCGAGCTGATCCCAGCCGAGCTGGCCGCCAGCCGTGTCGGCCATCCTGTTCGCGATCGCCCGGCAGGTGAGTTTTGAGCGGTCGAAATCGAGCCTGGCTTGCAGGACACCGTTGGTGAGCAGGTTATAGAGACCAGGATCGGCGCGCTGGATGATCAGCGCGGGCAGAGAAGCCACCGCGCTGGTGGCGTTCTGGATCACGTTCGACATGATGGTCTGGAACCCGTTGGTGATGCCATTCAACTGGTTCTGCAGCGTGGTGGTGAGGCTCATGTCGCCGCAAATGAGGTTACTGTTCCAGCCAACGCCAACACCGATCGAGCGCATGTTGGCCGCGCCCGTCATCGATACGGCCCGGCCGCCGCCGATGCTGTACAGCACATCGTCGCCAATCACGCTGCCACGATGTTGCAGGCCGTATTCGTTGACGCTCGTCTGGGCGACGGCGCCAGAGCATGCCACCGTCAGGGCGAAAACGAGCAGGCTCCGGCGCAGATGTTTGTGAATGGCTGGAGCAGGAGAACGTGAAGTCATCTCAGGAGCCTCCACCGAAGTCGACGCTGCCAAGGAATGTCTGACCCCGGCGCTGGCAGCAGCTGTAGGGCCGCCAGAGCGCCCAGGCATAGTCACCCTGCTGGGCCTGGACGCGCTGGTTCGAATGCGGGAAGACGGCGCACGAACTGGACATCGTGGGCGTGAGTTCCTGCCACTTGCCCGTGGAGGCGTCGCCTTCGACAAGCTCGCCTGCGGGCCAGTAGCCGTCGCGAGCGGTGGCAAGCAGGGGCTGGTAGACGTGGATCTGGCCACGGCGGGTGACGATATCGCCGGCGCGCTGCGCGACAACGGCTCCGCTCTTGTAATCGTCGGTCTGGTGCAGGAAACCGCCCCGTGGATAGACGGCACCCCACAGGTTCAGTGAGGTCCTCGCTCCGATCTCGCGGATGCCGGGGATCAGCGCTTCCGGATAGACGGCCTCCGGCACGTTGTAGCGCCAGGCCACCGTGTCGAGCGTGCTCAGCAGGTATGGCATGAAAGCCGTGCCGGCACCTTCGCAGGAATAGCCCGAAGCGCTGGCGAGCTGACCCAGGACCGCGCCGCCGGGGTGGCCGATCACGTCAGCGTTCTTGAACTTCGACAGGTTGTTTTCGTGGTCCTGGTTCGTCGTGCCATCGCCGCCGGCCTGCGCCGTGGTGTTCGGCATGCTCATGGCCCGCACTTCGAGCCACGGGTTCTCGCCCGTAGTGGCGTAGCTGGATACCACGGCGTCCGGCACGTAGTGGCGCACTTTCACCGATGTCCGCACCGAGCAGCCGAAGGTGGTGCAGAACAGCCAGTAGCAGATCCCGACGACCCTGTATTCGAGGCAGTCCGGAGACAGGGCCGAAGTCGTGATCGTGGCCGTGTTGAGCGCGAAGGCCGACGATGCGGTTCCAAGCATGAGGGCCGCAATTGCGGCGCGGAGGCGACGGGCGCGCTTCATGGCTGAGCCCTCCGGTATGCCTCGATGCGGGCAACCGCCCTGGCTACGTCCGTTTCGCCATAGATGACGTAGCGCCTGTCGACCACAACAGCGGGAACGGTGGAAACGCTAAGGCTCCAGGCATCGGCCACGCCCTGCCAAGCGGAGGCAAGGTCGCGTTGCAGCCGGGCGCCGCCCTGCTTGAGGCGTTCCTGGACGATGGCCTGGGCGCGATGGGGATCAGCGGGCAGATCGGCCGCGAGGCCGGCCTCGATTTCCTGTGCCTCGTCGAGGCGGACGACATTGGCATTCTCGGCCGATTTCAGCGTGACGGATCGGTCGGTGAAGACCGTCACCTCGGCGGCGCTGGCCGCCTGGCTGGCCAGAGCTAGTGCAACGCAGAAGCTGCTGGCGACTACCGATGGAAAGCGTATAGGCCCGGATTGGGTGCGAAACAGGTTGAGCATGTCCGGACTCCTGAGGCATGTTGCCGTTATGGAGTCTCAGAGTTCATCCGGAACCTGCCTGCGGGTCAGCCAACAATCGGAAACCCGCAGCGCCCGTATTTAGCGTGTCTGGTCTAACACGATGGTCGGCGGAAGGAGGTCGATGCCGAGGTAGGGACGGCTACCCCTGCAGTGATGTCGCGCAGCACCGGCACCGTAGGCGCCATGGTGATTGTCATGCGAGCCATGACATGCCTGTGCCTGACGACAGGCCGATCCTCGTGATGATTTCGGACAGATGTTCCACCACAGTCAGGTCTTCGGCGGCCTCCGCTGTCGCCGCTGACGGACGAACCAGGAAACCATCATGAGCCAGTCGCAGCATGGCAAGATCGTTGAAGGCGTCACCTGCGGCCAGAACATGGGAACCCTGTTTCAGCAGGCGGGCGATATGATCTTCCTTGCCATTGCGATCGGCCCACGCGCAGCCTGTGATCCAGTTGTCCGGATCTGTCTCCAGCGAGTGGCAGAACGTCGCCGGAGAGCCCAGCGCATCGAGCAGGCTCCCCGCCAACTCTTGGAAGCAATCCGAAACGATGTGTACCCGATAGCCGCCGTGTTGTTCGAGCTGGTGCAGAAAATCACGGGCTTCAGGGTATGGTTGGATCTCGGCAAGGATGGCCTGCACGTCGCGAAGGCGCAGGCCGTGTTGTCGCAGATGGTCGATCCGCCAGCGCATCAGCGCCGGATAGTCCGGTTCTTCCCGCGTCGTGATGGACAAGGCTTCAATGCCACTGGCCAGGGCGATCAGCGGCCACAGTTCCGGGATCAGCACGCCTTCGAGGTCGATACAGGCAATTCTCATCGCATCCCCCTCTCAAGCGCTGACGTTGGTGAAAGCCAGGGATGCACCCAGCGCGATCAGCGCGACCCCGATGATCCTGTCGACGGTGAGCTGATGGTTCAGCAGGCGACGACGCATGCCGGGGGCCGCAAAGAAGAGCGCCACGATGCTGAACCAGACCCAGTGCGAAACGGACATGAACAGGCCGTAAGCGAAGTTGTGGCTCATCGGGCTGCCGGCATGGACGACCTGCGTATAGGTGGCGACAACGAAGAGCATCGTCTTCGGATTGAGCGCATTGGTCAGGAAGCCCATGCGGAAGGCCGCCAGCGACGATGGCGCGGAACCGGATGCTTCCTCCAGCTTCAGCATCGTTTTGTTGGTCAGGGACTTGTATCCGAGATAGATCAGATAAGAAGCTCCCAGCACTTTCATGCCCAGGAACAGCAGGGGTGAATTGACGATCACCACCGCGATGCCCAGCACGGTGTACATCACATGGACCTGCACGCCGCAGGCAATACCGAATGCCGAAATCAGGCCGGTACGCGACCCAAACGCATAGCTGTTTCGGGTGACCATCGCAAAATCAGGACCGGGACTGATGACCGCCAGAATGGTGATGGTGGCTACTGCGATCAGTTCATTCATAGGTTTGGAACTCCATTGGATGGCTGCGGAACGATCGGCTCGTTCCGCAGGCGGTCTCAGCGCTTGTTGAAGGTGATGACGAGGACGTCGCGATAGCCCTGCCGGGCTGGGTCATCCGCAAGGATGGGCGTTACCCCATGCATCGTGCGTTCGTCGTTGACGATGGCCGCGTCGAGAGGATCGGCCAGTGTGTAGCGGGCAAGTTCCTGGCGATCCCTGTCGTAGATACCGGTCTCGCCATTGAGGACGTTGACACGGTTGACCAGCATCATGAAGACGAAGCTCACACCGTCCCGGTGGATGCCTTCGGGAGTAGGCAATCCCTCTGCGCTGGTGGCGACGATCCGGAACTGATGAACTTCGATATGCCAATGGTTGAACGGCGCCAGGCCGCTGAACGTGGCGCGGCACAGTTCCAGCGCCGACATCAAGACCTTGCCCGACGCGATCGATGGTTCGATGGGCGCGAAATGTCGGGCAATCCCGCCGTTGAGGGTGTTGTACGTGACGCTCTGGTAGTGAGGTTGCGACGGCTCAAGCTGAACGCCGGAAGCCGGCGTGGCGCTGTAAACGCCATGACGTCGAAACCGATACGTCCCGCCGTCCTTCATGAACTGATCCTGCTCCAGGCGGTTCCAGCTCTCCTGGAACTCCGCCCAGTCGGCCAGCGCGCTTTCATCCTCAGCAGAGAGCAGCGACCGGACAGTTGCGGACGGCAGTATGATGTAATCCTTTTTGGCGATGATTTCGCACAGATTGCTCGTGCGGTCGCTGCCGGTGGCCTGCTTCAGTTGCGTTTGCGCAATTTCGGCTTCAGGCGTTGATTTCTCCATATAACACCTCGGTATTTAAGTTTTCATTGGGTTCTCGTGTTGTGCCCATTGAATTATTGAGTGCTTGTGCGGGAGAAAAAAGCGATTTATCTTGAGGGAAATCTGTCAGATTTCATCGTGTATATGAAACTTCCATCATTGGCTTCATTCCGCTTTTTCGAGGCGGCAGCGCAAACCGGCAGCTTCGTGAAGGCGGCCGAACAACTGCACGTGACGCACGGCGCGGTCAGCCGACAGGTGCGGCTGCTGGAGGAGGCGCTGGGTGTCGAGCTGTTCGAGCGGCGCAACCGGGCGATCTTCCTCAATGCGGCCGGGCGTTCGTTGCACGCGACCACTTTTGCGGTGTTCGAACAGCTCGAAGGCGCTGTATACCGCTTGCAGCAGTCGGCACGGGAAGAGGTGCTGGTCTTGTCCTGCGAGCCGACCATCGCCATGAAGTGGCTGATCCCGCGGCTGCCCGCGTTTCACAAGCAGAACTCCGACATCAACCTGCATCTGGTCGCCGCCGGTGGGCCGATCGATTTCGCACGCGCAGGTGTCGACCTGGCGCTACGCCGCGACGATTTCCATTGGGATCAGGACGTTCACGCCGAGAAGATCTGCGACGAGTGGGTGGGGCCGGTCAGCAGAGCGAAGAAGAGCCGCAAGGAGCAACTGGATGGCGTGCGCCTCCTGCACTCGGGGACTCGACCGAAGGCGTGGCCGACCTGGCAGCGGTTGTCAGGGGTGTCCACGAAGGGCAGTATCAGGGTTGACTACGAGCACTTCTACCTGTGCGTTCAGGCTGCGGTTTCGGGCCTGGGGATGGCCATGGTCTCGTTCCTGATGGTGCAGGACGAACTGCAGAGCGGCCAGTTGCACGCGCCCTACGGCTTCATCCGGGATGGGTCCGGTTATTGCCTGCTGTCGCCTCAGCCACTCGACCAGGATGAAAAGTGTGCGCGTTTCAAAGCATGGCTGATGGCGGAGGCGGCTGCGAGCCTTTCTGCGATCGGGGTGTGAACCGGCAAGACCGACATTCCATGTCGCCCGGTCTACGCGCCGGTTGGCGCTATATCGCCCGCCGGTGTCGATTCTGCTCGAAAACGTGAATGGTGCTGGTAAGCATCGCCGTATGAGCAAACAAATCCCGCGCTGAGTCGGATGATTCTCCTACCAATTCCGCGTTCTGCATGGCGATTCGCTCCAGATCGACCACCGCCTGGCTGATCTGGGCAACACCCGTGCTCTGCTCCTGCGCACTGGTTGATATTTCCGCTATCAGCGTGTTGACGCGCTCAACCTCTAAAACGACATTTCCGATTGCCGTGCCGGCCTGCGCCGCCAGCCTTGAGCCTTCGGCGGTCTGTTGTACGCTTTTGTCGATCAGGGCTTTGATGTCTGCTGCCGCAACTGCCGAGCGTTGCGCCAGACTGCGAACTTCTCCTGCTACCACCGCGAAGCTTCGTCCCACCTCTCCCGCGCGCGCCGCCTCGACGGCTGCGTTCAATGCCAGGATGTTCGTCTGGAAGGCGATGCTGTTGATAAGGTTGTTGATCTCGCCGATTTCGGCAGATGAGGCAGCGATGCCCGTCATTGACTGAACAACCTTGTCGACGACCTCCCTGCCTTGTTCAGCGGCGTTTTTTGCGCCGGTCGACAACTCGCTGGCCGAGCGCGCATTGCCGGCGCTTTGCTCGACGGCCGCCGTGATCTGCTCTGCGGCGGCGGCAGTCTCATGCAGCCGGGCCTGTGTATCGCTAACGCGCCTGGCGAGATCCTCATTACCGTTGGCCACCTGCTCGCTGGATTGATGCAGGCCGCCAGTCTGCGCCGCCACATCGTCCACGAGTGATCGCAGGTTCAGGCCAGCCTGGTTGACCGCACGCATGATCATTCCGATTTCATCGACGCGGTTCATGTTCATGTTGGCGCCGGGTTGCCCGGCTGCAGCGGCCTTCGCCTGATCGAGTGCCGCTATCAGTGGTTTTGCGATCCGCTTTTCCAGCCAGATGCCTGCGAGGCATGCGCCAGCGGCAGTGGACAGCACCGGCGTCAAAAGACTGTCTATGCCGCCGGCCATCAGGCCACCCACCACGGTCGACGCCACGACACATGCGAGGCCGAGCCTGAGCCGCCAGCGCACTGGCATGATCTGCCCCCAACGGGTGAATCCCAGCAGGCCGGTGCGAACAATCAGGCCCTTGTGGAACGCCAGCCCTCGGGCCGTACCTTCGACAAACCGCTTGTAGAGCGAAGACGCCGCCTCGATTTCCGCGCGATCGGGGCATGTGCGCACCGACATGTAGCCTACGATCCCGCCGTCGCGCCGAATCGGGGTGACGTTTGCCCGAACCCAATAGTACTCACCGTTCGCCCGACGGTTCTTTACCAGTGCTGTCCAGGCATCCCCGGCCTTGAGGGTCGCCCACATGTCAGCGAATGCCTCTCTCGGCATATCCGGGTGTCGAACGATATTGTGAGGCTGACCGAGAAGTTCGTCGCGGGCGAAGCCGCTGACCCGCAGGAATGCCTCATTGGCGTAGGTGACGTAGCTGCTGGTGTCGGTGGTGGACATCAGCGTCACATCATCGGGAAATTCGAACTCCTGCTGTGCGCTGGCGTGGGTTACATATGCGTTGATCGAATTTTGCTTCCAACCGTCCTGTCCCGGCACGGGCAGAGAGTGCTGTGTATCTAAAGTGGTTATTTTTTTGTCCTCTGGGCAAAGCAATTCAAAGAACGACAACGGCCTGCTATCGGTCTTTATTCAATAACCGGGCTGGGATCGTTGGGTTCGGATATCGGGCTTTGGGAGCAACGCGCAGAGGCGGATGCTCTGGACGTCATGATACGTCTATGAGCACTCAATTTTGCGTTCGGTCGACGCAATTAGTGTCAATAAGAATTAAGTCGCTGCCGTTTCAGCGTGAATTTTAATTTCAACAGGTCATGATGATCAACGGATCATCGAAACAAAAATCAGGTTTTTTGTCCGATTTAGTTAATGTTGTCTATGGTACAGGGGGAATTTTCAACGGTGACGCCTCTTCGCCGCAAGATTGCTCTCGTTTCTCCGGCAAGCTCACGAAAGGAAGCGGATCGCAGACGACTATTTGATAGTAGCCGAATCGGGTTCAAGATTTTCCAATGCCTTGCCGATACATTATTCAAGATCGAGATCCGCACGGTCTCTTTGCTCTGCCCATGAGGGGCGCACACTATTGGGGGGCAAGCGGGCTGCGATATTCGCGCGGCGTTGCCTACTCGAAAATCAACCTGCAGAGCCTGGCCATGATGACTGCGGTTCGTACGAAACACGGTCGCACACCGCAAATGGGATCTTCAGCCCCTGCTGCTGTCTTGTATGAAGGATGTGATGATAAAGATGGAGAGCCTGGTTCCTGACGGCAATTCCATACTGCTTCCCGCACTGGAGCAGTCGATTGTGGCGGCGGTACTTGTTGACGAGAACGATTGCGTCCTTTTTTTCAACCAGGCCGCGGAGCAACTATGGGGATATGAGCGTCACGAGGTCCTGGGCAAGAACATGCAGCCGCTGCTGCCAAAGAGTCTGCGAGGTGCTCATGGCGGCTACGTGCGCAAGAACCGGGTGGGCGGCGAGGCCAAGGTAGCCGGCATGAGCCGGGAAGTGCTCATGGAGCGCAAGAGCGGCCAGCAGGTATGGGCCATGTTCTCGCTGTCGAAGATCGACCTTGAGGGGCGAATTCACTATCTGGCGCTGGTGCGCGATGTATCGGACGAAGTTGCGATGCGGGAGCAGAACCGAATGCTGCTGATCGCCGTCAACAATACCGACCGTCCGGTGCTGGTTCTGGATGCGCAGCGGCGCATCGCCCACGTCAATCGTGCGTTCACCGAACTGTGGGGATACGAGATGGATGAGGTGCTTGGGCGAGAGCCGTCTTCGTTCCTGACCAGCCCGAACATGCCCGTTGACGAATTCAGGCATTTTGATTCCCGGCCATGGGGTCGGGAACGATTGCAGGATGACGCGCTGGTCGTCTCCAGGGACGGCAAGGAAACCTGGATTCGGGTGTCCAGCAGCCCCATAGCCGGTCATGATGACGATGGTTTCCAGGGGTACTCCGTCGACGTCATCACCGATATCACCGAGGAGCGGCAGATCCGTGATCTGGAACGCGACGTCCTCACTGCGTTGACCAGTAGCTTGTCGTTTGCGGAACTGGGTGACTATTTCTGCCGGCGAATCGAGTCGATTGCGCCGGGCGTGCTGGTCTCGGTCTGCCGTGTGGCCGAGCGCAAGTTGAGGCCCTGGGCGGCCCCCAGCTTCCATGCGTCCTATGGTCCCGATTGGGAAGGTATCGAAATCGGAGAAGGCGTGGCCGGTTGCGGAACCGCGGCGCATCGCGGTGAGCCGGTGATGATCTACGACATCGAGACCGACCCGCTATGGGAGCCCTACAAGCACAAGATATTGCCTCATGGCTACAAGGCTTGCTGGACCTATCCGGTCAAGCGGCGCGATGGCAGTGTGGCTGGAACGTTCGCGTTCTACTTCCGTCAGGGCGGTCAGCCGGACACGCATCTTGAGCGTATCGCCGATGCCAGCGTCCACCTTTGCGCCCTGGCGATCGAGCGTGAGGAGAACCAGCAGCGGGTCAATCAACTGGTGCGGTACGACATCCTCACCGGCCTGCCGAACCGAGGCCTGCTGCGCCAGCATATCGACGAGTTGCTCTCGACCGATCCTGAGCAGGAGATCGCTTTCTTTTATCTGGGTCTGGACCGTTTCAAGGACATCAACGACACGCTCGGGCATGCATCGGGAGACCTGGTGCTGGTGGAAACGGGCAATCGCCTGAAATCTCACCTGGACGATGGCCAGTTCCTTGCCCGTGTCGAGGGCGACATGTTTGTGCTGGTCGTGCCCGATTGCGATGTCCATCGCGCCGCACTGGTGGCGGCACATCTTCAGCGTGTCGCCGGCGCGCCAATCGACATTTCCGGTTTCTCGCTGGACCCCACGGTCAGCATCGGCATAAGCCAGTATCCCGAGAGCAGTCGCGATCGTGAAGATCTGTTGCGCAACGCCAAGAGCGCGATGGGACAGGTGAAGGCGTCAGGCGGTGGCGAGTTCCTGTTTTTCAGTTCAGGGATGAATGAGGTCGCCCGCGACCGTCTTTTGCTCGGGACGGCGCTGCGGCGGGCTATCGCCGGGGGCTGTCTGCGCCTGGAGTACCAGCCACAGGTTCGACCGGACAGCGGAGAGCTATATGGGGTGGAAGCTCTGGCACGCTGGCGTGATCCGGAGTTCGGGGTTATCCCGCCAGGCAGGTTCATCAGCCTTGCCGAGGAAATCGGCGAGATCGAAGCCATCGGCCGATGGGCACTGCGCGAGGCATGCCGGCAGATGGCCGTGTGGCGTGATGAGGGGGTGCAGGTGCCGGTCGTATCGGTGAACCTGTCGCCTCTCAGTTTCCGAGGTTCCGATTTGCCGGACTTCGTTGCCGGGCTTCTGCAGCAATATGCATTGCCCGGTGAATGCCTGACCATCGAGATTACCGAGAGCGCCGCCATGGCGCTGACTGCCGGCATGCTGGAGGTCATCCACGGTATCCGTGCGCTCGGCGTCGGCCTGTCGGTGGACGATTTCGGCACGGGCTTCTCCAGTCTCTCCAATCTGGCGAACCTGCCTGTCACCGAGGTCAAGATCGATCGCAGCTTCATCGACAAATGCTTGCAGGAAAGCCGCCTTCAATCTCTGGTGATGGCGGTGATTGGTATTGGGCAGAACCTGCATCTGACCGTCGTGGCCGAAGGCGTGGAAACCGAGGCGCAGCGTGAACTGCTCAAGGCCCATCATTGCCCGGTGATCCAGGGCTACCTGTTCTCCCGCCCGCTGCCCCCGGCGGACATTCCGAACTGGATAAGAACCGCAGCCGATGCCCAAGTGCAGGGCTGAGACGCAAGACGCCACGGCGATCTGCGGCGTCGGCAGGCGGCCGGTCCATTTCACCGGAAACCTCACGTCTCATCAATGCTTCGTCGGGTGGCCCTTGCCTGAATCTGCCCGAACGGTGACCCGCTGTTGCCTCGTCTGAAGTTCAGCCACCTTCTGTTGCCCGACTGGCAGCAATTCCGATGCGGGGTGGCGGTGCAGCCAGGTAGAAAGCCACGGGTCTCCGACCTGTTGCAGTTGCATGGAGCATAATAAAACAGTATCGTTTTGTAAGTATCAATCTGCCATATCGGAACCGCTGATGCCTGCCGTTGTCTCGGCCCCCGGCGATAAAGCTCGCACGGGGCGTCCCTCCGTCTTCTCCGAAGAAGAACGTTGCAAACGCATCCTTGAGGCGGCTGAACGGGTGTTTGCGCGCGTCGGCTATGGGGCGGCAACGATGGAGGAGATGGCGCGCGAGGCTGGCATGTCCAAGCGGACGCTTTACGCCTTCTACGCGGACAAGCGCGAGTTGTTCACAGCGGTGATTGGCGACGTGGAAGGCTTTTCGGGGAAGCGTCCGCATGTGCCGGCGGCGGCCGGCCGGGACGCCCTGATTGTGGAGTTGCACGACCGCCTTCTGGAAATGGCGCGCTTCGTATTGTCCGAACGGCAGATCAGGATCACGCGCCTCATCATTTCAGAGGCCGAAAACCATCCGGAGCTGGCCGTCGATTTCTGGTCGCGGATCGTGGTGCGGGTGCAGGCGTATCTGGTCGATGGCCTGAAGGAGCTACAGCGCGCCGACGAGACCTTGAGAGAGTACGACGCGAATCGGCTGGCCAGCACGATCTTCGGGGCGATCCTGAGCGATCTGCATTTGCGGACCCTGTTCGGTCAGCAGGAGAGCGATGAGTTCGGCAGCTTGGCAGATCGTGTTGCAGACGCCCTGGCATTGATAGGAATTGAACTGCCGTCACGGCAAAAGCAAGCGGCAAATGGTCCGATGCGAAAGTCTTCCGGTTCCGGAGGCAGACGGCGGCAACGGAACAGCTGACTATTATGGAGAGACGCGGGCGGGGATGAGCACCAAGAACTACCATGACATCAATGTCTATGATGCGGCCAAGGCCCGTATCCGGCTGATCTTCGAGAATTTCGAGCGCGTATGTGTCGCCTTTTCCGGCGGCAAGGACAGCTCCGTCACACTGCACCTCGCGCTCGAGGTCGCCCGTGAAATGGGCCGCGGGCCGGTCGATGCGCTGTTCATCGATCTGGAAGGGCAATATCAGGCGACGATCGATCACGTCGAGGAGATGTTCAGCCGCGATGATGTGCGCGCCTGGTGGGTTTGCCTCCCGATCAATCTGCGCAATGCCTCCAGCCTGCAAGAACCTTACTGGTGCGCCTGGGAACCCGGGCGCGAGGCGGACTGGATCAGACCGATGCCAACCCATCCGGCCGTCATCAACGATCCTGGCCGGTTTCCCTTCTACCGCCATCGCATGGAGTTCGAGGAATTTGTTCCCGAGTTTGACGAGTGGCTTGCTCAGGATGTTCCGACCGCCTTTCTGGTCGGCATCCGGTCCGATGAGTCGCTCAATCGCTTTCTGGCGGTCAAACGCCGTGCCAGGGTGAAGAAGCGCGCCTGGACGCCGCCTGGTTCGCATATGCCGGTCCAGTGGAGCGCAAGGGACCAGCCAGACAGCCGCGCTGTCACCTTCTTTCCTATCTACGACTGGCGGTTCGAGGATCTCTGGCGGTACGTCGCCGAGCATGGCCACGCCTACAACCGGCTCTACGATCGCATGCATCTGGCGGGCGTTCCGTTTTCGCAGATGCGCATCTGCCAGCCTTATGGCGATGATCAGCGCAAGGGGCTCGATCTGTTTCACAAGCTGGAGCCGGAAACCTGGTTCCGTGTCGTGCAGCGTGTCGCTGGCGCGAACTACGCGGCACGGTACAGCCGCCAGCGCTTTCTCGGCTATCGCGGGGGGATGGGGTTGCCGCCGACCTTCGAGACGTGGCGGCAATATTGCGAATTCCTGCTGCGCAGCATGCCGGGGCCGCTGCGTCAGGTCTACCAGCGCCGGATCGGGGTCTTCATCGACTGGTGGGAGAAGCACAACTACCCGCTGGCTTCCTGGCCCGATGCCGGTATTCCGGAACTGGAAAACCGCAAGGCCCAGCCCTCCTGGCGCCGTGTTGCCCTGTCGCTGCTCAAGCAGGACATGGCGCGCTCGCTGTCCTTCGGTTTCGCTCGCCAGGACATCGACACGCTGGCGCTGATTGAGGGGCAATCATCATGACCCTCTTCGCAAAATACGATTTCACCCAGATACGCTCGGCGGATGGAGAGGCAGCGTTTTTTTCCCATATGGGCTATTTCTTCGCCAGTCCGAGCGTGCGGCGCGAATGCGGCGGCTATCCGCTCAACGATGGGCCGCTGTACCGCTGGTTCATCGTCCGCCGCAAGGGCGAGGCTCGCGTTCTGGGCTTCATCAGCATCGAGCAGCGCTCCGATATCGTGCGCCTGCGCGAAGGCTACCTGCGCGCCGAGGCGCGCGGCCGGGGTTTGTTCGGTGAGCTACGCCGCCAGGTTCTCGAGCATGTCGATGGCCTGGGCCTGAGCTGTACGGCGCGCGTGCAGCAGACTGCTGCAAAGTTCCTCGAACCGCACGGATTCAACGTTCAGTCCTCCCGCGGAAGCTGGGTGACTTTGGAGAGACAGAAATATGCCACAAGTAATCAACCTGACGAACCGGGCCGAAGCCCTGTTCACCGAACTGGACAGCCTGCCACTGGCGAGGCGAGTCGAAGCCATCAACCAGATCCGCCTGCGGCTGCACGAGCATAGCCCGTTCGCCGATGAGCCGGTGGACTGCGTGCAGTGGGTGCGGGGCGAACAGGTCGAGGCCAACGACTACAACCCGAATTCCGTGGCTGCGCCGGAAATGAAGCTGCTGGAATTGTCGATCGATGCCGATGGCTTCACCCAGCCGATCGTCACGCACGAACAGGAAGAAAGCTATGTGGTGGTCGACGGTTTCCACCGTCAGAAGATAGGCAAGAAGCAGGGGCCGATCAGGAAGCGCCTGCACGGCTATCTGCCGGTGGTCTCGATCCGGAGCGGGCGCGCCGCGACGGCCGACCGGATCGCCGCCACGATCCGTCACAACCGCGCCCGCGGGGTTCATTCCGTGCTGCCGATGACCGACATCGTGGTCAAGCTCTTGCAGGCCGGATGGAGCGAGGTCGACGTGGCCCGCGAGCTGGGCATGGACGATGACGAGGTGCTTCGATTCAAGCAGGTGTCCGGCTTGCCCGGTCTATTCAAGGACCATGACTATTCGAGGTCATGGGATTAAAGGCTGCTTTGCCTTGGAAAACCCAGGTCACCTTGGCACGCTGCTGACTGCATCGGCGGGTGTCTCGACGTTCATGCCCTGGTCGGTATCGCCATCGGCGGATAGCAAATCCAGCGCAGACAATAGCGCGTCGCCTTCCAGGGGGCCGGGCAAGACAAGTGTACGACCGCTCTGGTTGTCGCTCAGCTTTAGTGTGGGGGTGGCAGTGACGCCATCACGCGAACCCTCGTTGGCTTGCGCCTGAATGATTGCCTCGGTGCGTGTGCTGTCCAGGCAGGTCTGCATTGCCGGCGTGAGTGCCGGGTAACGCACGTTGTCAGGTATGCCGGCCCCATCGCTGCGGGTTTGCTGGTAGATCCAGGTGACCGCCTGCCAGAACGCGGCGTGCCCTCCGGCTTCACCCGCGCATTCGGCTAGTCGCGCTTGCCGTGTCGCGGCCGGCTCGTGCATGGAGAGCGGCAGATGGTGCCATTGCAGGTTCGTCTCCGGATTCCGATCGACCCATGCCTTGAGCAGCGGGTAGTAGCTCTTGCAGTAAGGGCATTCCAGATCGGCGTACAGAACCAGTGTAAAGCGCGCGTCGGCCCTGCCGTACCGCCATGGCGGTCCCGCCTGGAGTTGTTGCGAGGCAGCGTTTTCCGCGCCGGTCTTTGCCGGTGAGCCGGACGGGCTCGCCAAGTACCAGGCGGCCAGAAGCAACACGGTGAGAGTGAGAGCCACCAGGGGGCCGACCATGCGGCGAAGGGGAAAACGGGGAAAACGAGAGAAAAGAGAGGATTGCATGACAGGTTCCTGATCGCCCGCCGAAAGGTCGGGTTGCTCCACGCCGGTTCATTGCCACAGTCGAACACAACCGGCGCGCTCCTGATGCAAACAAAGCGAACTTGACCGAACCGGGTTGTTGGTTGGCCCGGTGCGTCTATCTGATCACGATGCAGTAGACCGATGCCTGCATTGCCCGGTGCCGCTGTCTCGGCATTAGACGACGATGCTGTCTGATTAGATTGCGCTGCGATTCAAGTTCGGGCCGAACCAGTCGATATATTTTGAGTATCCAGTCCCGGTCATGCGGCCTTGCGGCACTGAAACCTGACAACGGCGAGGAGGGAAAGACGGCGCTGAGGAGCGCCCGCCGCTGCTTGCGGCGGAGTGATGAGAATCACCTGTTCTTATTATTATAACACTCAGATAGCTGGAAATGCACTTGGTTGGTGCTCGCTCCCTTCTTAAAGTGGAAGACTTTGTAGTGGCATTACGGAATTAGCTGAATTGCCGTGATGAATTGATTTGAAGAAGGGGAATTATTTAGATGCTTGATGGCAGCTATGACAGCCTATTAGTGCTGTTCTCGTTGGCGGTTGCCATATTGGCATCCTATACCACCCTGGTTGTTGCAGGCCGTATCGCGACATCTTCTGGTCGTCCTGCCCGGTGGTGGCTGGCGGGTGGCGCTTGCACCATGGGGATCGGCATCTGGTCGATGCACTTCATTGGCATGCTGGCTTTCGATCTACCGATCGATCTCGGCTACGACTTGCTCATCACGCTGTTGTCGCTCCTGTTCGCGGTTGCCGCGTCCGCCTTTGCCCTCTGGATCGTCACGCAGGAAACGTTGAGCTACCGGTTGCTTGCCGCTGGCGCCCTTGTGATGGGGGTTGGCGTGGCGGGCATGCACTACACGGGCATGGCGTCGATGCGGATGATGCCCGGCATCGTCTATGACACGACGCTGCTCGGATTGTCCGTGCTCGTTGCGATTGCCGGGTCTGCGGCAGCAATATGGTGCGCTTTCGTACTCCGCCGGCGCTCCGCGAAGGTGGACCAGCTTCGTATCGGCGCCGCCGCGGTGATGGGCCTGACGATCGCCGGCATGCACTATATCGGCATGGCCGCGGCGGAATTTCCCGCTGGCAGCATTTGCGGTGCGGCACAAGGCGGGGTGCAAACCTATTGGCTCGGCCTGACCATCATCCTGGCGACGCTGGCCATACTGGCTATCGCGTTGATCGTTTCGGTGCTCGATCAGCGCATGGAGTCGCGCACTGCGCTGCTGGCTAAAGAACTTGCCGATGCCAATCAGGAACTGACCTACCTTGCTCTTCACGACAACCTCACCAAGCTGCCCAACCGCGTGCTTCTGGAAGATCGCCTGGGCCAGGCCATGGAGCGGGCTCGCCGTGAGAAAATCCGCTTCGCGCTAATGTTCATGGATCTGGATGGTTTCAAGGCAGTCAACGACGTCTACGGACATCTGATGGGCGATATGCTTCTCGTGGCCGCCGCTGGCCGTATCGTCGAGAACACGCGCGGAAGTGACACCGTGGCACGCGTTGGCGGTGACGAGTTCGTGGTGCTGGCCCAGGTGGACGAACCAACCGATGCCGGAGTCCTGGCCAGCAAGCTGGTGGCTGCGATCGGAGAGCCATACCTGGTGAACGGGCATGAGCTTCATGTGTCCACGAGCATCGGCATCGCCATCTATCCGGGCAATGGCGAAAGCCAGGACGAACTGCTGACCAATGCCGATGCGGCGATGTATCACGTGAAGGGTACAGGCCGCGACGACTACTGCTTCTTCGAGGCATCGATGACCGCCAATGCACACGGCCAGGTGCAGCTGCTGCAGGACTTGCGTATGGCGCTCAAGCGCAACGAGCTGGTTCTCTACTACCAGCCCAAGTTCACCGCGCCCCATGGTCCGATCACTGGCCTGGAGGCGTTGCTGCGCTGGAAGCATCCCGCCCATGGCATGCTCGGCCCGGTGAGCTTCATTCCGCTGGCCGAGAAAACGGGCCTGATCGTGCCTATCGGCGAATGGGTGCTGAACGAGGCGTGCCGGCAGATGGCCGAGTGGCGGGATGATGGGCGAGAGGACTGGACCATTGCGGTCAACCTGTCGGCGGTGCAACTCGCGCATTCGGGCCTGGTCGAGGCCGTGCGCGGCGCTCTGGATCGCCACGGACTGGAACCGCATCGGCTGGTGCTGGAAATCACCGAGTCGACGGCCATGCGTGACGTCGATAGCAGTCAGACCATCCTTCAGAGGCTCCATGATATCGGTGTGCGCATTTCTATCGATGATTTCGGGACAGGCTATTCGAGCCTGCTGTACCTCAAGCGCTTGCCGGCTTCGGAACTCAAGATCGATCGCTGCTTCGTGCATGACCTTGCCTGCGGCACAGAGGATGCCGCCATCGTTTCGGCCATCGTCGCCCTGGGGCAGACGCTTGACCTTCGGGTGGTCGCTGAAGGCGTGGAAACGGCCGAGCAGCAGGAATTCCTGACCAGTCTCGGCTGCGATACCCTTCAGGGGTATCTGCTGGCATACCCCATGCAGGCGGATGAGGTGATTGTCTTGTCGAACAACGGCGAACTGCCCGACAACAAGCCCGCCGCACCGGATGAAATGGAACTGGTCTGACAACAGGTCTGACTGGCCGCTCTCTCCTTTCGGAGGCCGCCGGCCAGTTCGCCGTTCAGTCCAGTGCGTCCAGCGGCAACGAGTTGATGCCGCGCGCCCGGTCGATCTTTTCCGCGACCTTGAAGGCAGCGTCGAGTTCGCCGATGCCGAACTGCTGCATTAGCTGGTAGCGCTCAGCCTTCTCTTCCGGCTCGGTCATGGCAAGCGCCAGGTACAGGCTTGGCGGGACGGCGCGGAACAGCAGTTCCATCGACTTGGAGAGGATCACGCCTTCCGTGAACTTCCCGGCCTCCTTCCTGGCTGAGAGCATCAGGGCTTTTTGTGACGGATTGAGTTCGCGGAAACGGGCGATCTTCTCCACCTCGTCGGGCGGCATGCTGAGGCAGACCCACCATTCAATCATGTTGAGCATGGGTTCCGCCGCTTTTGGCAGGTCGTCGAGGTTCTGGGTGGCGAGCCAGTACCAGGCCCCCAGCTTGCGCCACATCTTCGTGATCTTCACGACATAGGGCGCAAGCAACGGGTTTTTCGTGATGATATGGCCCTCATCGGTCACATTGATGATGGGGCGACCGAGGAACTGATCGCGTTCAGCGATGTTGTTGACCGTGTTGATGAGGCTGATATACGCGATCGAGAGCTGCGCGTTGTAGCCCTCCCGCGCGAACGTCGCCAGGTCAACGATGGTGATATCGGCCTCCGGCCAGGGGGTCCCGGCCCTGTCGAACATTTCACCGTCGATTCCCTGGCAGAACATGTCCATCGCATCCGACATTTCCAGCAGGCGCGTGCGGCGCGATTCCGGCAACGTGGGATCGCGGCCACGCTCGCGTAGCGCATCGCGCACGTCGCGGGTCAATACCGTGCGCTTCTCCGATACGCAGCGTTGTGCGGCCTCAAGGATGCATTGACGGATCAGGCTGCGGTCGGCCCTTGTCATTCGGGCTTCCTCTTTATCCTCGCCGCCAGTGATCATCAGCCGGGCGGTGATTTCCAGTTCTCCCAGCACGTCACGCTGTTCGTCTCCCTCCGTCGATTCCTCTTCGGCGCTGTCCTCGTCCAGCGCGTCGGCATCGAGTGTCTGCACCTGGCTCGGCGTATCGACCAGGCGCCAGGCATCGGCAAACGGTGCAAGGCTCACGCCGGCGCCGGGTGAGAGCTTGACGCGATGCACGGTGAGGCCCAGCCGCGCCGCAAAATCACCGAACAACCCGAAGCTGTTGCCTGCTTCCACGATGAACATTCGCGGGCGATAAATCGCTGTGACCTGGTTGAGGATGTTGTTCAGGGTCGCGCTCTTGCCCGATCCCGTGGGCCCGAACAGGAACAGGTGCGCATTCATCTGCCGATCGAGCCGGTTAAGCGGGTCGAACGTAACCGTACCACCGCCGCGGTTGAAGAAGGTGATGCCGGGGTGGCCGGTCCCCTGGCTGCGGCCCCAGACCGGCGCCAGATTGGCCGCGTGTTGTGCAAACATCAGCTGGGTGTACCACTGCCGTTTGTCTTTGCCGGGATCGTAGACGCAGGGAAGCCAGCGCAGGTAGCTGTTGAGTGGTGCTACTTCGTCTTCCTCGCGCACCGGCTGCAGACCGGCATTGAGCAGGACATTGCCGAGTTGGAGGCCACGCATATCGAGATCGGCGAGATCGCGGCCGCGCAGGTAGAACGCCAGCGAAGCGCGATAGAGTTTGTGCGAACTGCCGATCAGCCCGCGCGCCTGCTGCACGTCCTTCAGCGCCTGTTCCGATGCCAGGGTTTCGCCGACCGCTTTCTTCGCCAGATGGTTCAGATGGGCTTCGAGAATGTCCTGGGGCGTGATCACCAGGGTGAGGCACAGGGTCGTGTCTTCGGGCATCTGGTCGAACAGGGCATTGATGGCGTCACCGCCTTTGCGGGTTTCGCCGGTCAGGTGGCCGGTTGCAGGCGGCGTGCGCAAGCGATCAAGCACGATGGTGCGATGGGGCATGCCGTCGAAGAACCAGAGGCCGTTGTCGACATCGGATCTCGGCTGGCCGAAAAACAGCCGCTGCGCGAAATCGGTGCCGCTGGCAAGTTCCAGTTCGTCTTCTCCGGTCGCTTCCGGATAGGAAGCCAGGCGATAGAACCGCTCACGGTCTTCGTCTGTCGGGCCCAGCAAGCTTGGTCCAGGATTGAACCAAGGCAGCAACCAGGCATGGATGGCAGCGGCATCGAGGCGGTGCGCCTGCACGCCGGCATTGGCTAGGCCGCCGGCCAGGCGTTCGCAGGCGACATTCAATGCCTGTTCGGGGGATTGTCCGCGGCGGGCTGGCGCATTGCCGACACGCCGGTAGACGACCAGTCGAACACGCCGCGTCTGCCCGCGCCAGGGCAAGCGCGTGACGGTGCGGTCCTCGAACAGCCCTCCCTGTCTGGAGACGGCGCGCAGATGGTGGCCAAAGAAGCGGAGGTAGAACTTCGTGAACGCGCTTTCCCTGGCCCGCGGCTGAAGGTAGTTTTCAAGGGTGGAAAGATAGCGGTTCCAGTCGGCATCGTCCTGAGCATACAGCTGGATCACCCAGGGGGACTCGTCCAGCTCATCGAAACTGTCCTGGAGCGCGTTTTCAAGGGCGTCACGAACCTGAGCCAGCCAGGATGCTTCCCGGCCTTCCGTACCGATCGGCATCAGCTCGAAGAATGCGGCGACGGAAATGCCGTCCTCCAGTAGCATGCATCGGGACTCCGGCAGATACTCGACCCACGGCAGCAGGTCGGCAAAGGACGGCGAAACCTCATACAACGCCTGCTCGTCGGCCAGCGTCGCGGGCCTGCGCCTGGTGTCCTGTTTGCCTGGTTCAGGGATGCCATGGGCCTGTAGTTGCGCAAGGTAGCGCTCCCATGCGTCGGGTGTAGCCTCTGGCGAGGAGCCGCTGTCAGTATCGGGCGGTGTAGCGCGGCGTTTGAAGAACGGTCCCATCAGTAATCCTCGGTCCGTTCGCCCGGCATGGCGTATTGCACGCGCTGGTACAGCGGGAAGACGGTGGTGTAGCCGGGGACGGGCACCGGATCGGTGCCCACAAGATGGGGAAACACGTACATCACGAGATCGGGATTCGGCAGGCGCTGGAACTGCCGGTAGATCTCGTTTTGCGCCGTGCGGGTGTAGCTGGCATTGACCGCAGGTGCGGCCTTCACATCGACTTCGGTCAGCGGGCGGCGCAGCGACTGTCTTGCGTCTAGCAACTGCCGTGCGGTCTGGCCGCCGCGGGCGCTACCGCCGGTTTCCTCGTTCCAGATATCCAGCATGCTCTGCCCATCGTGAGGCAGCAATTTTTCCTTACTGGTCGAGCAACCGCCAAGCGCCACGGCGATGACGAGCACCGCCATGCCGTTAATCCAGATCCTGTGCATCAGAAGCACCTCCGAGACGATGATCGACCTTGCGCCCCTTCGGGTCGTAATCGATGGTGAGGGGTTGTTCGAGATGAACCGCGACCCTGGCGCCGGGCTTGACGTAGACGGCTGCGAACGCCTGGCCATAGAGCTTGTTCACCCACTGCGACATGTCCTGGACGCCACCGGCCAGGATGCGGCCCATGGCTTCGTTGCCGGAAATGCCGACCGTGCCGAGCGAGCCGTTGTTGTTGGCGACCACCGCCACGCTGCCGTTGTCGGACTTGATCAGTGAGGCGGCGCCGGCTCCAGCCGCGGTGATCAACGCCTGGGTGCCCAGATATTGCTGGGCGTTGCTGCGCCGTTCACCGCTCACGCAGGGAATGCCATAGGGATCGCTGATCCAGCCGAGGCCATCCTGCGTACTGCTGCCATTGCCATTGCCGTTGCCGTTCTGCTGGCGGTTGCCGCCACGCTCGCCGTCCTCCGGCACCGTGCGGATGGTGCCGTCATGGAACACGAAGGTGACCGAGCGGATCTGCCCGCGCACGCAAGAGAGCGTCCAGTCGCCCGACGCCGTGCCGCTAACGACCGCACCGGCGACATCGGGAATGTCGATGCCGTTCGCGGTGAGATTGTCCGGGCCGATCAGGACTTTGAAGGGGTACGGATCGTTCACGGTCCCGTCGATCGGGACGCGCCCGATCAATGCCGTCATCGAAATCGAACCCATCAGCGTGGCGTTGGTCGGTACGGTATAGACCGGCCTGGCGGTGGAGATGCCGGCCGCCTTGGCTCCGGCATCCGCGACCGTCTCCCGGGTGGTGTCCAACGTCTTCTGTGCCGGGCCGAAGCTGTTCGGGAATGTGAAGCTTCCGGTGGTGCCGGGGCTGCGGCTCTTGCCGTCGCTGCGCGCATCTTCCGGCTCGATCCATCGCACGCCATCGGTTCCGAGCCCGGCGCCATCGCCGGGTTCAAGGCCAAGCCCGACCGGCAGATCGGCATGGCCGTTCTTGCCGCTCAGGTTTTCGAACTGGCGCTGCAGGTCCTGCAGCAGGCCCTGGGTTTGCTGGCGTTCGCTGGCGACCTGTTCACGGTCATTTTTCAGCTGGTTGCGCTCGGTCTCCAGGGCGCTCTGGATACGGCGATCGATGGCACCCTCGCGCTGACGCAGGCGTTCGTTCTCCGCCTTCTGGGTCTTGTTGTCGGTCAGCGCCGTCTGCAGTTCGGTGCGCAGCTGCCGGACCTGGCCGACCAGGGTGGCCACCGTATCCCGTGGCGTGTCGCCTTCGATGCCAAGCGCCCTGGCTTCTTCCGGTGTGAGCTGGGTTCCGCCGTCCCGACCAGGCTGGCTTCCCCCGCCGCCGGAAAACAGCTTCACGCCGACGAACACCAGCAGCAGCGCCATCGGGATCATCAACCACTTGAGCAGGCCATTACCTTTCATGACGGCCTCCATCCTTGCGAGCCGGTGTTTTGGGTTCCGGCAGGTTCAGTGCGGCATTGACCGGGCTGATCGTCGGCAGCAGCGATTCACCCAGCCCGTGCCCCTTCGTCACCAGATAGACGACCGAGGTATCATCGGGCGTGCCGGCCGGACCCAGCGTGTTGTGCTGGAAGGCCCCGGTCATGAAGTCGCCTTGCAGGTCGCGAGGGTCGAGGGAGAGCCAGCGCTTCGAGATGTTGCTCAGCCGTACCGCCGTCACCCACAAGCCATCGAGCCGCCAGGCCGCGAGCGCGCGCGCCCGCACCGGCAGGGTCGGCAACAAGGTGTCCAGTGGCAAGTTGCGTTTCAGATTGACGCGCGTGATGCCGGATACCGGCTCGACGGTACGCAGCGGCGCATAAAGGTTCTGGGCCGCATAGCGCGTCAGCACCACCGGCACGGGCGTCTCGCGAGCCGTGCGGGAGACCGCTTCCTGCGTGCCGTTGTCGTCGCTCTTAGCCGCCGCTGCCAGGTCACCGTAACGGGTCGGAGCGCCTTCGGCCTCGACGATGCGCACCGGCTCCAGCGGCGCCTGGCCGGCCGGTGCTGGTTCGGCGGCAATGTCCAGCAGGATCAAGGCGCCGCTGTCAGCGTCCTGCAATTGCAGCCGGGTGGGCTCGATCGGCTCGCTGGCCCGCAGGTAGATCGCGCCGCCGGCGCTCTGGACACGCAGGCGGCCGGCCAGCGATGCGGGGACGCCGACGCGGACATTGCGGTCGATGAAGACGACGCGCTCCTGGTCCACATGCAGGGACACCGCCAGCGGCAGCCGCTCCCAGCGCAGGATTTCCAGCGCCTGGACCGTGGTCGGCAAACTCGTGGTCACCAGCAGTCCAAGGGCATAAAGGACATGTTTCATGGCGTCTCTCCCAAAGCGCCGCCGAGCCCGCCGGATGTCGTACCGGTCGGTGTCACGGGGTCGGGGGTAGTGATGCGCTGCGGCGCACCGCTGTAGCAGTCGATGGCCAGGCCGAATGGGTTGCGTTCCGGATCGACGTCCGAGCGCACGACCTTGAGGGGGTAGCGCACCAACGCACGCTTGACCTGTTCGGAGCCGTAGTATTCGTCCGCCGTGACATCGAGCGTGACGATCCAGTCGCGGTCTGAGACCGCCTTTACCCGCAGCGTGGGGTCTTCGCCGTAGCCTCGGCCGGGTATCTCGTAGATCCCGCGTACCCGCTGACGCAGTTCGCCGGCCGTGCGGCGGTAGTCGTAGTCGTGGCGCAGGAAGCTCTGGCAGGATGGCGTGAAGTACGGCGACAGCACGTGGATGTTGCGGGCGTAGTCTTCATCGCCGTTGACGGGCCAGCGCTGGAGTTGCTGCCAGATATAAAACGAGAAGGAATAAACCGACTCTGGCGGCACCTCCCACCATTTCCGGGTGCTGCCCGAGCGCAGGTCCGGCGGCACGTGGATGGTCAGGTCGCGTGGCGCGTTCCACCAGCCGATCCCCATCACCAGGGCCACCAGGAGCAACGCGCCCGCGCCGAGGCGCAGGGTCTTGATGTGCGCCTGCAGGTGGGTGATCTCATTCTTGAACCGGCTCACGAGGCGGTCCTCCGTCTGGTGGTCCAGTAGCCCGAACGGGTCACCAGATCGCGGCCGCCGATGAATTGGGCCAGGCCAGGATGCCGCCGCGCGATCCACCACTGGATCTGCCGGTACAGCCAGGTGTCGGGCCTGCCGCGTTTCTGGCGGCGCAGCATGCCGCCGCCGGCGAAGACGCCGGCGGCAATGCCGAGCACGATGGCGGTGGGCGCGATGGCGATCATCGAGAAGACAATCGCCAGCGGAATGCCCACCGACAGGCCGGCCGCGCCCGACAGGCCTGCGCACACCCACAACTCATCCGCCGTGAGGCCGCGCACGACCACGGGATGGCGATTGAGGCGATGCGGCAGGAACGCTACCGTTCCGTCAGGCCGGACGTCCTGATGCTCAGGCATGTTCGACCCTCACAGAACGCCGGTGGCTTCGGTGAGCAGCCAGATGCCGACGACCAGGAGGACGGCGCCAACCGCAACGGTCAGGCCGAACTGTCCCCACGTTTTGCGGCCTGTGTGGATTTCGGCATACGTGCCGTAGGCGTGGTAGCACACGCCCACGAACATCGACGCGACCACCAGCAAGGCGATCAGCATCACGATGTCGTAGCCGTAGTTGCGCAGCGTATCCATGATGCCCGAGCCCGTGCCGCGCGACGGGTCTTCAAGCGTGGGCAGGCCCTGGGCCTGGGCGAGTGAACTCAGCATGGCAAACGCCGGCAGGGACGCCAGGGCTGCGATGCGAGTGGAGCGGAAGGGATGCAAAACCGGGTTCATGATGTGAGCCTTTGCGTTACGAGAGGAGGAAGAAAGTCAGCACGACGTACATCGCGACAAAACGCACCGCGACGCCGAGGAACTGACGCTGGGAAATCCGCTGCTCCGACCAGCCGACATAGGCAGTGCGCAGCGACCACACGCCCCACAGCAGCAGGACCGCGAACACGGCGCCGACCAGCACGACGGACACGGCGGATGGGGTGAAGCCGCCGTTGGCCTGGAAGGCGGCGATCTGGCTGGCATTCATTTCTTCGGCTCCTGTTCGGAGTCCTGTCGGTAGTCGCCCTGCAACGCCGCGGGGTCGCGCGGCTGGGCGCGCTGCGGCGTCAGGTAGTCGTTGATGCCGGCCCGCATGCGCTGCAGGTCAGCGGCAAGGCGCGTGTAGTCGAAGTGATAGCGGGCGCGCTCCTGCGATGCGGTCGCCGCGGACTGTTTCGCGAGGCGATCGAGCAGGTCCAGCTGGCGAACGACTGCCGCCAGATGTTCCTTCTCATTGCTGTCGTCGGCCGCGGTCGCCGGCAGAGCCGTCGACAGGCCGGCAAGCAGCAGCGCCGCGAGTGCGCTGCGCCTTGCAAGTGCCAAGCGGTAGGACCGTGCCATCGTGCATTCCCCGTTGATGCGTAATGGCTTGATGCTGCGGCGGAGAGCGCGTGAAAGCCGCAAACAATGGGAACTGGCGGCTCACCACATTCTTGGGATGCCGGGGGTGTGTGCGTCTGGAGGCGCACATGAGGTATCGGCTACGGTCGGTTCTGGGTGCTCCGCAGGGTGTTGGAGCGCGGTGTGGGGATCGAACGCGGCTTGCACGCTTGCGTTGGAAACAGGCACGCCGCGCAGCGGGCAAGACATGTGGAAAGCGCACAGAAGTGTCCCTATGAGAGTGCTAATGCGCTAATTTCGCTCTGTTGGAAACGGTTATTGAAAGTTTGGGCGAGTGATGCAATAATCCGTCTCATGAAGACAGATAACGACGACAAGCGCTCCCGTGGGAGCGATAAATTAGATGCGCCACTGCCGTTGCCCGTCGAGCGTGCGATCCGCAAGCTCGGCAGCGACGTCGCGCTGGCGCGCAGGCGCCGCCGGATTTCGCAGGCCTCGCTGGCCGAGCGGATGGGCGCATCCGTGTCTACCGTCCGGCGCATGGAAAAAGGCGATGTGCGCGTGCCTATCCATTTCTTCGCCCGCGCCCTGCATGTCTTTGGCGAGATACAGGCCCTGGCCGGGCTGCTGGATACCGCGCGCGACGACATCGGCCTGACCTTGATGGACGAACACCTTCCCAAACGCGTGCGCAGCAAGCCGCCGACATCGGGGGCGCTATGAAATCCGCAGTTTCGATACGCCAGCAGATCCAGGTCTGCATCGGCAAGGCCGGCACGCCTGTCGGCACCCTTATCTATGTCAAGCAGGGACGCCGAGAAAACGCCACCTTTGCCTACGACCAGAGCTGGCTGGCAAACCCGGACGGGTTCAATGTGTCCGCCGACCTTGCGCTTCACTCTGGCTATCAGCCGCGCCGTGCGCCGTCAGCGCACGATTCGGCCTTTCACTTCGCCATTGCCGATACGGCTCCGGACGCCTGGGGGCGCAGGGTCATCGCGCGGGACCACGCCAAGCGCCGCAAGGACAACGTGGCCCTCGCACCCTTGACCGAGCTGGATTATCTGCTGGCGGTCGATGATTTCAGCCGGGTGGGCGCGTTGCGTCTGCGTGATCAGGATGGGCGCTATTGCAGGACGGTCGATGAAGGCCGGCGCAGCACGCCGCCGCTTCTGGAACTGCAGCGCATCTACCAGGCGAGCCGCGCGGTCGAGCAGGGTCAGGAAAGCACCGAGGATCTGCGCTACCTGCAAGGCAAGGGCACTTCGCTTGGCGGCATGCGTCCCAAGAGCACGGTGGTCGATGAGGATGGCGCGCTGGCGATCGGAAAATTCCCGAGCGTGGGGGATGCGCGCAGCGTGACGCGCGGCGAGGTGCTGGCCCTGCGCCTGGCGCAGCGCGCCGGCATCGATGCCGCGCCTGCCCGCATCGTCGAGATCGAGGGCACGCCGGTCGCGGTCATTCGCCGCTTCGATCGCGATGGGGTCGATGGACGCATTCCGTACCAGTCCGCTGCATCCTTGCTCCAGGCCTCACGAGAAGAGGACCGGAGCTATACCGAGATCGCCGACGCCATCCGTTCCGTGGGACATTCACCAACTGCGGACGTGCAGCAATTGTGGCGGCGGCTGGTCTTCAACCTGCTAATCACCAATGTGGATGACCACCTGCAGAACCATGGTTTTCTGCACGTTGAAAACGGACTTTGGCGGTTGGCGCCGGCCTTCGACATCAATCCCTTCCCCGACAAGGATCGGGAATCGAAGACCTGGCTGTCGGAGCAGGACGGACCGATCACCGACCTTGAGATGCTGCTGGCCCGAAGCGCCTATTTTTCATTGAGCAGGAACGATGCGCTGGCTGTGCTGGCGGAGGTGCATGCCGCCGTGCTGGATTGGCGGCAGGTCGCGCTTGGTGCGGCGGTGGGGCTGCGCTCGAACGAGCTGGACGACTTTGCGCCGGCGTTCGAGCATGAGCAGATGTCGCTTGCGAAAGCGTTTCTCGGCTGATTCAGTCTGTAGGATATGGGCGCTAATAGACGCGCCCGTTTTCGCAGCTTCTAGTAAGGGTGCTTGCCGGAGAAATGCGAGGCACTTCCGGGATGAATTCGCTCGTAGATTTCTTGCCGATGAACATCCACTTCCCTCGGCGCGCTCGTTCCGAATTTAACTTGCTGGCCGTTGATGCCAAGAACAGTGACGGTGATGTCGTCGCCGATATGGATGGTCTCGCCAATGCGGCGCGTCAAAATGAGCATATGGCCCTCCTTGTTGGCGATTTGTGCTGTTTGTCGGAAAAGCCCTCTGCGACCAGACGAAAAAGCCCGGCTAGGAAAGCGCGGGCGGGGGTTTCCATGGTGTTGGTCGCTATTCCACTCCGGGCTTCCTCATTGTGAAGTACCGGGCGGAATTCCATCATGGCAGAAGTATTTCGTTTTTCATAAATGTTTTCACAGATCAATAAGTGAAAATTGATCGTTATGGCCGATCAATATTTCCGAGGGGAATTGCATCGGAAATATCTGAAGAGGATTAAGGTCACAAATACTTTTTGAAACTTCCGGCTGCGATGTCCGTCGCCAATCCCAGCAGCACCGCGCTCGGCAGCAGGATGAGCAAGGGGCTGATGCTCACAGGAAGCGCCAGATAGATCACCCAGGGCAGTACGGCCAGCGGCATCAGCGATGCTTTGGCGCGATGATAGATGAAGCCGGATTCGCGCCCGGCGCCGAAACGGCGAATGTCGCGGCGCACCAGGCCGTCGACCAGCCCCACGAAGGCGGCCATCAGGAACAGCGGCAATGTCAGCACCAGCACCATCAGGCGCACGATGAACACCAGGGTCGTGAACGCTGCGGCGATCAGGTAGCTTTCTATCCAGACATATGCCTGGCTGATGTAGTACCGGAAATCGCGTGTTCCGCTATGGCTGGGGGCGCTGGCCTGGTTCGCGGCGTTGCGCATCCACTCCAGTAAGCCTGTCTTGATGAAGATCCATTCGTAGGCCTGTTCGACCAGCCAATGCGCAGTGCGTCCCGGTTCCTGCACCAGAGCGCTGCGGGTGAAATGACCGGAGAGCTGGGCAAGTTCATAGTCGAGCATGCCCTGTGCGTGCCGCCATCCCTGGTCCGGCCAGAACAGGTGCATGCCCACGCATTCGATGACGATGCAAAGGAGCAGCGAGCCGCACAGAACGCCGAACAGACGAAACGGCAGCGTGATGGTGCTGGCAATCAGACCTTGCTGGCGGTTCTGCTGGCGTTGTGCGGTGGCGGCCGGATCATTCATATGACCGCCTCGCCATCGGCCGTGGCCGAGGTGATGTGCCGAAAGTCGTCCAGCAGGTCGTCCGGCAGCGGTTCATCCTGCAGGCCGGGAAGTCCCTGGTTTTCCCACCAGTCGCCAGCCTCCACGTAATGCTGACGCATGTAGCCCGCCAGCTGTTGCAGATCCCTGGGCATCGCCTCGTCGGGGTCCGGCGCCGGCAACGGCATGCGCACCTTCCAGAGGTTTCCACCCTCCAGCAATGCGAAGGCCTGTCCTTTCGGTAGTGCCACCACGTGCGCCGGCTCGATCAACGGCACGCTGGTGGTCGTGATCCTGTCCTGGGTGTTGCTGGTGAAATCGGTCTGCCCGCGAATGTCGGAACTGTCGGTGGCCCCGCTCATCAGCGACGTGGTGTAGACCTCGACCTTTGGAAGCTGCTTGGTCAGCAACTCTGCCGTGGCTGTTTCGCGCACGCGCAACATGAAGAGATTATTGAAGTTGCCGACCACCTGGCCGGCTTTGGCACGGTTGCCGATCCTCGCTTCGATATCACTGAGGGTCTGGGTGTAGGCCGTGACTTGCAGGCCGGCGCCGCCGCCCTTGTTGACCATAGGGATGAATTCATCGCCCATGAGTTCATTGAATTCGTCGGCATGGACGTTGATCGGCAATTTCACGCCGGAGGCCGCACCGGGAAGCCCGTCATCGATCCCGAATTTGTAGATGTGCCCGGCCACGGATACCAAATCGCTGAACATCGAGTTGCCGACCGCTGCGGCGACCTCCGCATCCGACAGCGCATCCAGGCCAACGTAGACGACCGCCCTCTTGCGGATGATCTGCATCCAGTCGAAGATCGGCCGCGGATCGTTCAGGTCGGAATAGTTCGGCGCGAGCAACTGCGCGGTTTTGCCGGTCGTGAGCTTTTCGAGCAACGGCAACAACGACGCGACGATCTTGTCGAAGTAGGTGCGGTCATAGCGCACTGCCGAACGCAGGCCATCGAGAACGGGATCGTACACGCGCACCTGGGAGAGATATTGCTCCAGCGCTACCACGCGCTTCTCCCTGCCCATCATGTGACGGGGCGTGTTCTTGTCATTGATGCGGCCTTCGAGCTGGACGATGACCTCCCACGCCTTCGGCTCATGGCTGGCGAAGTAGTGTTGGGCGTATTCGATGAACAGGGCATCGATGTTCACCACATGACGCTGGATCAGCAGGTAGTCCGGCCGCTGCCCCAGTTCCACCAGGGCCCTTGCGATGATGTTGACGAAGCGCCATGCGAATTCGCGGAATGCCGCACTGTTGCCTTCGCCCGAAAGCTGCCCTGCGATGCGGGTCGCCACTTCACTGATGCGGCCGAAACGCCCCACGGCGTTGTAGCGCGCAGAAATGTCGGGCCATCCGAGATGAAACACATAGAACTCGCCCTCGCGCCCGGCGCGTTTGGCCTCGACGTACATCCTCTTCAAAAGGTCTGCGTCACCCTTGGGGTCGAAAACGATCACGACCTCATGCTCGCCGGCGGCGTTCTTGCGGCGGATGTCCTGCGTGATGAACAACTCGGCCAACCGGGTCTTGCCGACGCGCGTGGTGCCCAGCACAAGCGAGTGGCCGACCCGTTCGCCGAGCGGCAGGGTGACGTCGATCTCATGCGGCTCGATGCCGTGCAGGCGTGGCATGCCTCCCACTGGCGGCAGCGGCCGCGCGGGATTCAATGGGTTGTCCCATGCAATCACCCGGGCGAGCTTCGAAAGCGGAAACGGTGCGAACTCCAGGCGCTCTTCAACGCGCCGGGCAAGGCGGTAGATCGGTGTCGGCTCGACGTAGCGCCGGAATTCCGGCCGATAGGTCTGCATCAGCCGGTGCGTGTGGCGCTGGTCCCAACGAAAGCCGCGGCCGATGAACAGGCGCTGCCGGCTGACCGGCACCTGGCGACTGGTCATGACATAGCGAGGCAGGCGGCGGATATTGCGGCGGTATCGCAGGATGGCCATCGCGTCGCGCAGGCGGATGCCGCCAAACACGAGGAATGCCAGAGCGCTGCCGAATCCCAGCAGCGGGCTTAACGCGAGCGACCATGGTGCCACCATGCACACCAGCGCGGCGCCGGCGCAAACCGCAACGGTGTATAGCTCCACCGCTGGCCGCAGCAGCACTTCGACCGCATGAGGCTGGGCCATGACGGCTTGCTCACTGCTCGATGCCGCTGGCGGTGATCAGGACCGGGTAGTGTCGCAGTCCGAGCCGCTGAGCGAGGTCGTCACCCGATACGGGCGACAAGGTGAGCTCGGGCGCCAGCTTGCGCAGTCCCGCCAGTGCCTCTGCCGATCCGACATTGACCACGAGACCGATGGCGCTGATTTCGGTCAACGCCGCCTTGCGCTCAAGCAGCCAGGCGCGTGAGCGTTCGTCATCGCCGATGAGGAAGACTGGCGTCAGGCCCGGAGCCTGGATCACCCGGCGAGGCTCATCGCCGGGCGACAACCGCTCCGAGCGCACGGGCAGCATGTCGGCTTCGCCGAAGGTCTTGCCTCCGGACGGCGGTACGGAGATCCGTGGCGGACCCGGTTGATCCCTGCGTGGCGGCAGGTCCAGCGCCTGGTAGTAAGGCAGAGCGGACGTGCCTCCATGGTCCTCGACCACGACGAGAGGCGGCTGGCCCGCCGCCAGGGCTGGCAGACCAGCGGCGCACAACAGAGCGCAAAGAATCGGCCTCACGGCGCCTACGAAGGCAGGCTTCATGGTGTATTCCTCCTTGTGGAAGCGTCAGCACGGGAAGGACCGACCACGCGCGCCAGGTGCTGGCTGACGCTGCGCCGGTAGCGCGCAGCGGGTGCGCCGCCGGCTGGGCGGTGATAACGGCCGATGGCGACCAACCAGTCCTCGCCGGGCGTGTGTTGTTCACGCAGGATTTCGGCCGCGATGGCGAGGTTGCGGTATGGGTCGAGCAGATCGCAGGGACGGCTGTAGCGGTGCTTCTGGTAGCCCAGGTTGATTTGAGCCAGGCCAGCATCGATACGTGTTGGTGGAACTTCGCGCAGCGCCTTGCGCAGCCCTTCGCAGGCCTCGGCGTGGCTGCTGAAGCGGCGGGCCACGCCAGCCACGTTCAGAGTCCAGGGCCAGGGAATCAGCCGGCCGCCACGCTGCAGGCCGCTTTCCTGTAAGGCCACTGCATACAGAACCGGGGACGGAATATCGGCGCGCTGCGCTGCGAGCTGGTAGGCTGGTGGCGGAATCTCCTGGGCCTTAGCCTGGGCGGTTCCGGCCATCAAGCTGGCCAGCAGCGCGAGCAGGCGCGCGTAGCGGTTCACTGCCGTTGCCATTGATCGCCGATCTGCCGCACGACGGCTGGCAGATCTCCCTGCAGACCCAGTGACAACCAGCGGCCTGCGTCATGGTTGAGGGTGATGGAGCCATTGCGAACACGGGAGGGGTCGATCCGCGCCCGCTTCGCCCAATCGCGGATGCGGGCATCATCCTGGCGGCTTCCGACCATGTAGAGATCGAATTCGGTTCCCGAAGCTTGCAATTGCTGGACGAGCTGACCGCACGGGGCGCATTCGTCCTTGACGAATACGGCCATACGGCGCGCATCGCTTGATGTGGCACTCGCACCGGAAGCGATGTTGGCTCCCGGCAGATTGACGCGCTGCATGCCGGGATGCAGGCGTTGCCAGGCGGCGTCGTAGGCGCGCTGGTACGCCAGTGTTTTCTCGACGCGACGTGCTTCGACCTGCACCTGCAATTCTGCGTAGCGGCGACGTTCGTCGTCCGAACGCGCCTCGATACCAAGTGCTGTCAACGGGTCGAGATTGGGCGAGAAGATGCCCAGAGGCCCCCGCATCACCTCCCGGTAGCGCGTCCATTCCTCCGGGCGAAGTCCCCAGTCGCGTGCGTTCTGTTCATCGCTGTTGGACGTGATTGCCGGCTGTTCCTGGCTGGGAACAACCGGAGAAGTGGCTGTTCGTGCGTTCTGCGCCGTTGCCGCGGAGATGGCACCGACGGCAAGGCTGGTCGCCAACGCAAGCAAAATGATCCTGCGGTTCATCTGCCCCTCCTATGGCGCGACCACGCGAAGAACCTGGCCGTTGTTCTGGAACACAGCGGTGTGGTCTTCGATGGTTTCCAGTCGCCAGCCAGCCTCCGTTTCGCCGGGCCGTAGAACGCCTGTCAGGGGTGAGGCAGCGGCTCCCGTAGGCAGGATCGACAAAAAGCGTTCGCCGCCGCGCATTTCGAGGCCGATGACCTTGAATGGAGGCACTGCCGCCTTTGGCTTGGAGGTTTGGTTCTTCCGCGTCCGGATTGGAGAGGGAGCGGCCTGAGCGGCTTTTGTCAGGCGGGACTCCAACTGCTCGATGCGGCTATGCAATGGGGAAAGGCTTTCGGCCGTCAGCCGTTCGCCGAGTGCCTGCTCGATCCTGGAAACCCGTTGCTCGATGGCCTGGCGCTCGGTTTCAAACTGCGCGGTCGTCAACGTGTCGGGCTGTTGACGCTGCGCTTCGAGCTGCTGCCCCAGTTCTGCCAGCCGGGTCTCCAGGGCAGCGACTTGCGTGCTTTGTGCGCTGCCGCCGGCCTTTGTGGCAAGGTTGGACAGCGCCACATGGTTCACGACAGCTCCCGCGCTGATCAGCAGGCCCCAGGTGATGGTGGCCACGCGCAGCAGCGGTACGCGCGAGCGGCGGCCGGAGCCGGGGATGATGGTCATGGCCGGACCTCCGTGGTGAGCGGGCGTTTTTCAACATGACCGGCCGCCTTCGAGGCTGAGTTCGAGGCCGATTGGATCAGAGCAGATGTTGGTTGGGGAGCGCGGGTGAAGCAGATCCGGCGGGCGCCATCGTCGACTTTCAGATCCCACGCGGGGCCTGCCAACGTCAGCAGGGCGTCGCGCAGAAGCATCGGCCCCAACCGATAGTGGGATGCCGGCAGCGGTAGTGAATTGAGTGCGGTGATCTCGCCCACCGAGCAGAGCTGGTAGCCGGAGCGCAGCAGGACGTGCCGCAACGCATCGCCCACGGTCGCGGTGCGCGTGTCGGGTATGGCGACATCAACCACCTGCAACAGCAGGTCTTGCTGTGCCGATGCCGGTGCCAGTTCGACCAGGGTATAGCGGCCATAGCGAACGACAGGAACAAATTCCGGCTTCTGTTTTGCCGGTGCGGTCGCCGGCTTCGCGATGGGTGCAGCCTTCGGCGGAGGTGTCGTCGTGGCGCAGCCGGCCATCAGTGCGGCTGCGATCAGCAGGCCGCAGCCCGCCAGATGGCGATGGAAGTGGCTGAATGGTTGCATGTGTCGGTTCTCTGAAGCGTTGAACCGTCACAATCGCCGGTCATGGCGGGGGCATCAGCAAACAAAGGGAACTGCGGGCTTCCCCTATTTCTATTTGGCGACCTCCGGCGACTCGTATGGCGAAGCTGCGGGCTCCGTCCTTCGCGCCGGTCGGCTCAGGGTCGGCTCGCCACTTAGGCGTTCTGCCATGAAGTTAATGAAAGCGCTGAGTTTTGGGGGGAGATGTCGGTTCGGCGGATACAGAATCCAAGCCTCTCCGCAGTAGTTTGTTTTGAATTCCCACTCCGGGAGCACCTGAACAATCTGGCCCTGTTGTAGTGCGTGCCGTGCGGTGAAGTATGGCAGGCTTCCGATACCAAGATGATGCAGAACAGCGTCGAGCCGAGCCCCGGTGTGGTTGACCGCGTAACGACCATGTACGCTGACGCTGACCCGCTTGTCGCCCCGCAGGAACTTCCAGCGAGAATCGCCAGGTTCTTCACCCAAAAAGACACAGGTGTGCGCCTTCAGGTCATGTGGATGCGCAGGCATCCCACGGTTGGCCAGGTACTCCGGCGTCGCGCATAGCATATGGTCAATGTCGACGAGCCGTCGGCCCATCAACCCCGGAGAGGGGCGGTCAGTAATGCGGATCGCCAAGTCCACCTCGTCGTCGATGAGGTCTACATAGCGGTCATTGAGTTGCAGTTGCACATCGACTTTTGGATAGCGCGCCAGGAAGTCTGGGATGTGCGGGTGAATAACGAATCGGCCCACTGCCTTCGGAACGCTGACCCGTACCAGCCCTTGTGGTTCAGGACTGAACTGCCCGGACACCTCCAGCACCGCCTGCGCCGCGCTCACCATGTCCAGGCATCGTGCATGAACCTCATGTCCGCCTTCACTCAGTCGCAGCTTGCGAGTCGTTCGCTGCAGCAACCGCGTACCTAGCGCTTTCTCAAGGCGAGCCACTGACCGGCTGATTGCTGAAGGTGTCGCCCCCAGTTGGCGTGCCGTTTCGGAAAAGCTGCCTGTCTCGACCACCTTGACGAAAACGGCCATCTCACCCATCAGGGCGATCATCTTATTTGTGCTCATGAGGCAAAGATTATTTGTGTTTGCATCGGATTATCGCAGTCGTTCTCATTTAATACAATCGGGCACCTAGGTCGAGACAAAACGAACATCACAAAATGACGCGAAGACTCTATTGGGAAAGCAACGCTACGGAATCCGAAGTCGAGGTCTTGAATTGCGAGCAATTGGCTAGCGGCGGATATGGCGTGCGCTTGAATGCCACACCGTTTCATCCGCAAGGCGGCGGTCAGCCTGCCGATGTGGGCTGGATCGGGAATGTGGAGGTGTTCCAGGTGGAAGCGTCCAACGGGGAAATCCTCCACTACATCCGTCAGGCGGTTGCACTTGGTGTAACCACCGCCAAGGTGGATGCGGAGCGACGCCAGCGGCATTCCAGGCTGCACTCCGCGGGTCATTTGATAGGCCACGCGCTGGAGCCGCTTGCATGGAGGCCCGTCAAGGCACACCACTGGCCTGGGGAGTCACGTGTGGTCTTCAAGCCTGACGATGGCGCGCAGGTTGTCGATGTGGCCGCCGTGCAAAGCCGGTGTGATGACCTGATTGCGAGCAATCTACCGTGCAGAGCCCTGGTGGATGAAAACCAGTTTCGACAAGTCAGATTCGGTCATCTGTCGCCCTATGCCTGTGGCGGGACGCACGTTGGAGCCACGGCGGATCTGAGCGGTCTCCAGATTCTATCGGCCCATTTGAAGAAAGGGCAACTGACCGTTCAATACGAAATTCAATGAAGCAGTAACAGTCTCCCCCGGAGCGGGAGAGGCTTCCGGTGCCAATAAGCCTTGCCGGCCTCGGGCCCGCAGCGGGGCATGAAAACAATCGGGGGAAATATGGTGATCGAACTGGAGCGCCTGGAATACGGCGCGATCGAGAGACTTGTCGGTGGAGATGTTCTGGCCGTCTGCGTGCGCAATTTCGTTGATGAGGATATTGCCGCCAAGCTTTCCGGGCAGATTATGGGACATGGCTTTCAGAAGTACCTGAATGCACCCAGCATCGGGCGGATCGGGATGGCCTTCTACGAGGCAGAGAACCAGCCACCCCTCATGGCTGATTACTTCGAGAGTGTTTTCGACAATATCGATGAATTGAGAAAACGCTGCACACCTTATGTTTCTCCAGTCGACCTGCTTAGGTGCGTACTGGACGAAGTGTGGCCAGCGGGCGCCCAACTCGAAACGCTGTATGGTCGCAAGATGTACGTCGGGCTGTCGCGTGTCGTCAAACCCGGAGTGACCTTCCTCGCGCATCACGACATCTTTGCCAAGGATGCACCAGATAGCTTCCAGGCCCGCAGCCTGCAGGCGCAGATGGCGGCCAACATCTATCTGTCTATGCCCAGCGAGGGCGGCGCTCTGCAGATATGGGATCAGCAACTGTCGGCGGAAGCCTTCGATGAGATGCGTGGCGACAGTTACGGTATTGATCCAGCGTTGCTGGGAGAAGCGACGCTGGAGGTGCGTCCAAATGCCGGCGATTTGATCCTGTTCAACTCTCGTCGCATGCACGCTGTGACGGCGGGATCGGACAATATCCGACTCAGCCTGTCGTGCTTCGTCGGCTACCGTGGCCCGGCCATGCCGCTGTCCTTCTGGAGCTGACATGGAGCCCGATTACTTGCGGGAGTTTCTCGCCCTTGCTGCCATTCATTTTCTCGCGGTCGTGGCGCCGGGGCCGGATTTCGCTGTCACGATCAGGCAGAGCGTCCGTTTCGGACGCTCTGCCGGCATCGGCACCGCCATCGGCATCGGTGCGGGTATATCTGTGCATGTGATCTACACCCTGCTGGGGGTCGGCGCGTTGATGCATGCCACGCCCTGGCTGCTGAGGGTGGCAGAATTAGTCGGCGGAGCTTACCTGCTCTACCTCGGCGTCATGTTCATCCGACAAGCAGGTAAGCAGACAGCTGAGTTGACGTTGGACTCTGGTGACGGGACAGAACGGAGCTTTCGGCAGTCGTTCACGTTGGGATTTCTGACCAATGCGACAAACCCCAAGGCGACGCTGTTTTTCCTGGCGGTGTTCACGACGGTGGTGAGCGCTTCGACGCCGCTACGCATTCAGATGCTCTATGGGGGCTGGATGTGCTTCGTCAATGCAGCCTGGTTTGTGCTGGTCAGCCTGGTGTTCACCAGCCCTCGCATCCGCGAGCGTTTCCTGCGCATAGGTCATTGGTTCGAGCGGTTCATGGGACTGCTGCTCATCGCGTTTTCGATGCGGTTGCTATGGGAAATCGCAGGCATGCTCCTCACCTGGTGAAAAAAACCTGTTCCGCTTCGATGCGGAGTAAACAGCAAATCAAAACAAAAAATAGGAGGGGACGATGGTCAAGAATGATCTTCTGCAGAAAGGATACTCCACCTTCTCGGTGAGAGAAGCCTTCTCCGCGCAAGATATTGCGCAGATTCATAAAGAATTTGACGGACTGGAATCGGATTTCTACGCCCCGAGTGGGGTCAAGAGATTCCGGAGATATGGCAACGGAGTGATCGTTCCATGGCGTAGTGATGCTGTCGTGGAGTGGATGCCCGTGACAATAGATTCGCGTGGACATGGGATGTCTGGATATGACCAGGGCAGCAATAATCCTGAGCATGAAAATATCCGATACTTTCACGCCTTGAGCGCCGAGGTGAAGGCCACCGATCTGCTGAAGTCTTTGGTGATGAGAGATTTCAAAGACACCTTTTGGCCCGAAAAAGGATTGCAGTCTCCCATCTACTTCGGAGTTCATTTTGTCAGGATAATATCCTCTTCGATTTCGGACCGTGGAATTAGCTCGCCTGACTGTTTTCATCAGGATGGGGAGCCGTTCACTTTTGCCCATCTGGTGCGGCGATCGAAAAGCACAGATGGCGGTGTGAACTATATCGGTTCTACAGGCGTGAGAAATATGGCGCTGGGCGAAGTTCCGGACAGTGAAATCCTAGCGGAGTTCGAGCTTGGCAATTTCATGGACAGCTTCGCCGTTCATGACCCTCGGGTCTCTCACTATGTAACGCCAATAATCAAATCGGAAGCCCATGCGGAAGATGCCGAAAGGTGCATGATTCTGATCGATTTTTCCCCAATGGTGCAAAAAATATGAAGATACTTGCTTCTTTGCTGCCGATCGTGGCTGCATTGCTTGCAGGATACGGGATTGGAAGGATGCTTCCAGATCGGCTCCGCAAGCCTGTTCTACGGTTGCTGTCCCCTTTGGTTTGGGCGCTTCTGTTCCTGATCGGGTTTGAGTTTGGCGAGGTGATTTCATCGGCAAACTCGATAGGCGCTGTGATGAAGGCCGCGGTCATTTTTTCAGTCTGCACCACGGCAGTTCCGTGCTTGCTCATAGTTATGTTTCGAACTAGGCAGCGGCAGTTTCCAGCCAACGCGCGCCAGCCATTCCGGCTGAGTCTGGTCTGGCCACCGCTCAAGGAATGCCTCATCGCGCTGTCGATGGTTGCTCTCGGTGGCGTGCTTTACCTCTTTCAGGAGCGCATGGCCGGAGGGGGCTTGGCATTGCCCTCCAGCAGCATGCCGCTATCGATCCTGATTTTGCTGGTCGGCATTGATCTGACCCAGATCAAACTGGATGCTCGCTGGTTCTCTCGATCGATATTGATCGTGCCCGTGTCCGTGGTAATCGGCTCCATGCTCGGTGGTGCCATAGCCGCTTGGATGACGGGTGAGAGCATGAAAGTTTCCCTGGCTCTCTCCAGCGGCTTCGGTTGGTTTACGCTCTCCAGTGTCATGATCGGGGACGCACTCGGACAGACATACGGAACGATGGCGCTCATGACAGATCTGCTTCGCGAACTGCTCGCCATCGTGGTGCTCTACACCTTGGGTCGGCATCAACCCCAGGTCAGTATTGGAAGCGCGGGTGCGACTGCGCTGGATTCCACACTGCCGATCATCAAGCAAGCATGTTCGCCCGATGCGGTGCCGTTGGCGCTGGTCAGCGGCTTCCTGCTCACGCTGCTGGCACCGGTTTTCATCTCTGCTATCCTGACTTAGGATGTCTTCTCTAAAAAAACGGCCCCGCAGGGCCGTAGTAATGCGTGTTATCGCTTCCTGTGAGAGCGGCGGTGCGAAAGTCGGCCACGGTAGCGGCGACATAGTGCGACTCGCCAAGCAGCAATGCCAGCGCAATGGCAGTGACCGTGGCCGATGCGTTCTGAATCGCCAGGGACGGCAATAGCTCAGATTTCGCGATAGACATTTTCTGCATGATGGTTCCCCACGTTATGGACAACACGGAGACCAGTGCGATGAGCGGAACCACGAAGGTGTAGCTTTGTGTTCCTTGCAGGCCGATGGTTGGAAAAAGCACCATCGCAACACCAGCCAGACCGACAAGGATGCCCGCAGCCTGGATGGGCCTGACATTTTCGCGCATGAACGCGACGCCGATCACCATGGTGAATGCTGGCTGCAAGGCCCCTAGCAGCGCCATGAGCGCCGCAGGAAACCCCTGTGATATGGCCCAATAGCTTCCACCAAGGTAGATGCCGTTGATGAACACGCCCGCCAGCGCATGTTTGTGCCACTCGTCAACAGGGGGAAACTTCCTCCTGAGTACCATCGCGATAACCGCGAAAAGCAGAAATGAAAGAAAGAATCTGATCGCCCGGAATATGTTTGGAGAGGCTGACTCTACGATCAGCCTTCCAACAATGAACCCTGTGGACCAGAGCAGCACAAAGAGGCCGGGGATCAGTAAAGCGGTGCCTCCATTTTTATCTTTTGTCATGCGAACATTCTCTGTGTATCAGCGCCTGCGATCGGTCATGAAGTACACGGCGGCGGCGAGAACGAACGCAATTCCGGCCATTGAGACGCCGTGCCATCCATAGTGCGCAAACAGCCATCCTCCGAGGGCCGACCCTATGGCGCCACCGCAGAAGAACGTCGTCATGTACAAGCCATTCAGGCGACCGCGGATTTCCGGCGCCAATGAGAAGATCACGCGCTGGCCGAGGACCAGATTGGCGGATACTGCGAAGTCCAGAACAACGCCCGCGATGACGAACATCGCCAGGGACAGGGACGTTCCGATGTCGCCGATGTAGGTGATGGCGAACGCGCCGATGCCCAGTAGCATCGCTGCCGCCGTAGCGGACCTGATCCAACCCCGATCGGCAATTCTTCCAGCGATAGGTGCCGCGATCGCTCCGGCGACGCCGGCAAGGGCAAACAATGCGATGCCTTTCTGGCTTAACCCGAATTGTGGACCGGCCAGCAGGAGTGGTGTCGTTGTCCAGAACAGGCTGAAAGCCCCGAACATGCTGGCGTGGTAAAGCGCCCTTCGGCGTAGCGCTGGCGTGGTCCTCACCAGATGCGCCATGGACGCCAGCATCTGGTGGTATCTCAACCGTGCCACCACCGGCCTCGTCGGCAACGCGAACCGCAAGACGCCAGCCAGCAATACCATGCCGATGAAGGAGAGGAAGAACACCACTCGCCAGCTCGTGAAATACGTAATCATGCTGGCCACCGGCCGGGCCAGCATGATCCCCAGCATCAAGCCGCTCATGACATTGCCGACGACCCGGCCGCGGGTGGCGTCGGGAGCCAGGTGGGCGGCATAGGGCACCAGAATCTGAACGGTGACGGAGCCCAGGCCGACCAGAAACGACGCCGCAAGAAACGGTTCCACCGAGCCTGCGAAGCCTGAGATCAAAAGTCCGATGGCGCCGACCGCCAGAATGGAAATGGCCAACCGGCGGTTCTCGAACAGGTCGCCAAGGGGAACGACCAGCAGCAGACCCAGCCCGTAACCAAGCTGTGTCAGCGTGACGATCAGACCGGAGGCCTGCTCTGACAGGTTGAGCTGGGCGCTGATCGGCCCAATCAGGGGCTGAGCGTAGTAAATGTTGGCCGCAATCAGGCCGCACGCACACGCAAGCAGCAGGGTCAGCCAGCGGGATATGGATGGATTGTGGGGGCTGCTTGTCGCGCCGGTTGTTGTTGATCTCGCCATTTTGGATTGATTCGTTTCCTATATGTTCAAATTAAAGCCGCACACGTGCGGCGGTGGTTCAGGTAGCCTTGAGAAGGCTGGTCAATCGAGAAGTTTCATCGCGGTATCCACAACGGCCATCATGGCCTTGCGGTTTTGCCCAACCTTACCGAGGACACGCATTCCTTGAAGCAGGGCCAACATCAGTTTGGCCGTTGTACCAGGTTCCGCGGTCCTGGAAATCGAGCCATCTTGCTGTCCCTGCTCGATGATAGCCTTGAGGCGTCGTTCATTCGCACTCAGAGCAGAAGCGACTTTGGCGGCAATCGCCTCGTCCGTACTGGAAAGTTCGACGGCACCGACAACGACCAGACAGCCATACCTTCCTTCGGCCGCATGCGACGACTCTGCGTAGAACACCAGAAGCCGGCGTAGTTTTTCGCGTCCCGATTCGGCGCTTGCCGTGATCTCTGCAATCTGTTGGCCGCGCAGGGCCATATATCTGTCCAGCGCAGCGGTAAACAGGCCATGCTTGCTGTGAAAGGCCTTGTAGATGCTCCCTGCCGACAGTTTCAGTGCCTGCGAGAGGTCCGCGATGGACACGCCGTTGTAACCGTGTTCCCGAAAGTAAAGGATGGCACGATCCAGGGCGGTGTGGATATCGAATTCCCGTGGGCGACCCCGTTCCCGGGAAATATGATGCGGCGCTGCGGCTGATGTACTCATCATTTCATATTAGGATATGAATCAATCCAAATCAAGTATACCAGCCTCGCGCCTCATCAAGGCGTGTGTCAGGTGCGGCCGAGAACAGCCATCACCCCCTGTCGCAGGGCATCGTACGCGGCGGTCATATCCAGCCCCTCCCATGCGACATAGCCGTCCGGCCGAACCAGCAAGCAGGCCTGTTCTCCACGGTTCCAGACGCGCGCCAGATCCCCGTAAGCATCTTGCACATCCTGGCCGGTTCCGATCTGGATGACCTCGAGCACTACATTGGCGTCTTCGGAGAGCTTTCTGGCGGCATCGGCCCATGGCTGACCCTGGAGCCAGCACAACAGTGTGAAGCGCCCGCCTCCTATCAGATCCAGCGTGGAGAGCTTGTTGCCCTTACGGACCATCCAGCCGTGCGGCAGCTTGTGGCCCGGCACGCAGGAGGGGAAATAGTGCAGATCTTCGTCCCGGTCTGATGATGGCTGCAGCGGTTGTGTCGGTGCGATTGCCGTCGACTGATAGCGAACATTTGTTTCAACGCCCAGTGCGGCGAATTCATAGGATTTGAATTCGATGGCGTCCCGCAGCCTGGCGCGCCTGTCGGCCCCCGCCTGATCGGTATCCTTCAACGAATCGATGCGGGTCTGCATGTCTTTCGCATTGTACCGCCCATCCAGGCCAAGCGCCTCGAATACCGGGCCAAAGTCGCGAACGCTCTGATTGGCCCGTTTCACGATCCGTTCGCCTACCGGGGCACGCTCCTGATTGTAGGTGTCCAGCAGCGCCGGCGCTGCTTGTCCCCGCAACACGAACGCAAGCTTCCAGCACAAGTTGTAGGCGTCCTGGATCGACGTATTCGACCCCAGTCCGTTGGACGGCGGGTGCCGATGCACAGCGTCGCCCATGCAGAATACGCGGCCTTTCGCGTACTGCGTGGCGTACATTTCATTGACGGTCCACAAGGATTTGCTGCGTATGCTGATCTCGATGTCAGGGTCGCCAATCAGCTGGCGGCAGACGGCAATGGCTTCGTCGATCGTCAGTTCCGGAGCGGGTTGGTCAATATCGTAACCCCACACGATTTGCCATTCGTTCCAGGGCCTGACCATTCGCAGTAGCCCCAGGCCTATGCCGCCGATGTTGGCGCCTGGCTGAACGATCCACCAAAGATAGCCGGGCCTGTGGGCGATGTACTTGCTGAGATCGGCATCGAAGATGATGCTCATGCTCCCGCTTTTTCCCATTTGCCCGGCCATTGGCAAATTCAGATCGCGAACGACTTTGCTGCCGGCGCCGTCTGCACCGATGAGATATTTGCAACGGATCTCGTAAGTCGTTCCGGTCAGGCGATCCCGCACCTCGACGGTCACGCCTTCCGGGTCCTGCCTATGTGACAGATACTCGGTGTCGAACCGCGCATGGGAGCCGCGGGCAGCCGCATTGGAAAGCAAGATCGGCTCGAAGAGATGTTGCGGCAAATCGCACTGTTCGCTGGGGCTTGCCTCCAGATACTCGGTTGCGCGCCGAGGGCCGTTCATACCATAGGGCAATCGGCCGATCTCATCGCCTGTCAAGGACGTGCAGAACACCACGTCTCCCATGACTTCTTTCGGGGAAGCCTTGGCGATGACCTCGCTCTCTATGCCGAGGTCCCGGACGATCTCCATCGTCCGCTGGCTGACATAATGGGCGCGCGGTGAATCCGCCAACCACCTGTATTTCGTGATGACAACATTCTTTATTCCATAGGAACTGAGCATCAAGGCAGCCGACGATCCCGCAGGGCCGCTGCCGATGATCACAACATCGGTTTCCAACATAATTCCATCCTGTTTAGTGAATTCAATGGGCGCGCTGCCCCAGCAAAGGGACGTTCCAGGCATCCGACGCAAACAGCCAAGTCGGATCAGGGGTGGTTCGCATCCAGCTGTTTTCGCTGGAGATACCCTGAACCCGTTCTACCCGCTCATGCCGGGCCTGCTGGTACAGCTCGTAAGCGAGAGGCCAATTCTCCAAGCCTGCGGCCATCAGGCACCTCACGAGCACAGCGCCGTCCTCGATCGCCATCGCGGCGCCCTGGGCCATATGAGGGCGCATCGGATGGCAGGCATCTCCAAGCAGGACAACACGCCCCTTGCTCCACGCGGCTTCGGCCGGCCGTTCGTACAGCGGCCATTTCCGGACTTCTCCCGAGGCGGCAAGTACGTGACGGGCGGTGGGATGAAAGTCGGCGAAGCGCTCCATCATTTCCTCGCGCGACGCCGGAAGAGACTGCACGCCGACAGGCCACGATTCCTCCGGATATCCCGCGACGAAGTAGTATTGATCGCGGTGTGCGTTCATGTAGTAGGCAATGATGAACCGGTCATCGCTCCACCATTTCGTGAGGTCGTTCAGGTGGGCGCGGTGCTCGCCGAGCTGGACCACATCGACCAGGGCGCGGAATGCGACCTGCCCGGAGAAGTGCGGCGGAGCGTTCTCACAAACCGTGCTTCTCACCACTGAAGAAAGGCCGTCGGCGCCGATCACGATATCCGCGACCACCTCGCTGTCGTCTTCAAATCCAAGCCGTATGCCGTCGCCGTCCTCGCGGACCGATCGGAGGCGTTTGTCGAACTGCACGCTTCCGGGCTGCAGGGCGTCAACCATCAGGGCGTGGAAGTCGCCTCGGTGGACGGTCAGATACGGGGCGCCGAATCGCTCGGTGACGCGTGCCCGAGTGGCAGTTCGGCGATCACATCCCCCGTGAAAGCGTCCCGGCTGACGAAGGCCGCTGGCTTGCAGGCCATCGCAACGAGGGGCGATACGATATCGGGCCATGCCAGCGCCTTGACGACATTGGGCGTGAGGTGAATGCCTGCACCCAACCTCGTGAAGGCCGGCGCCTGCTCGTAGGCGGTCACCTGGAACCCCGTCCTCTGTAGCATCAGAGTCGTGGCCGCGCCGCCCAGGCCACAACCGATGACGGCCACGCGCTTCATTTGGCTGCCCCCCATCAGCCCGGCAATCATTCTTGCTGGCGAGCAGTTCGAGCAACTTCTCGCGGTTATCCGGCATGTGGTGGCCATGGTCGATTTCGACGACCTTCTCGACGTATTGCCAGAAGCTGGCACTTTGATTGATGCCGTAATTCGGGGCCATGGAGACTAGCCGGATACTGGACATGAAGTCCGGCCTCTGATCTGGTTTGTGCGGATCGCGGATGGTGCCGGCTTTCAGGAAATAGGGAAGGATGGAGACATCCGGCGTGTCGGGCGTCCACACCAAGTACAGTTCCTGAGGCTCATCGGTGACGTTGCTGAAGCCATGTACGATGTAGCGCTCGCCATAAAAGAGCTCCTTCGGCCGCATCTTCACGATGTGCAACGTGTCCTTCGGCGCACCTTCTCCCGGTGCCCGTTGCAGGTCGGGATAGCGGTTCTGTCCCATGTAAAGTATGAAACCACCGTTGGGCGCATAGAACCATTCGTCCGTCCAGTGATGAACATGCGGCGGCGGCCCGACATGCGCCGGCACGACCAGTTTGGCAAAGAGGTACTTGCCGCAAGTCTGCTTGCCGGTGCGGATGAAGTCGAAGGTCTCGCCCGCCGGGCCGAGCACAACCGGTTCGTTCGCGGTCTTCGATAGTTCGGGGAAGTCGAACGGAGTGTAGGTGTCGCTTGCTTGTGCAGCAGTTCCAGTAAGAGCAAGCAACCACATTATCAACCATGTCCGTGCCTGGCCTCGTTTTCTTCGGCGCATAAGAAATGAACTCCTTGTAGGTTGTTGTGACACGTCCACTTGACGGGACTTGTTCTTGATTTTGGTTCAAATCATTTCCAAAATCAAGATGAACACGATCTGGCAAAAAAACGGCCCCGAAGGGCGGTAGTGATGCGTGTTATCGCTTCCTGCGTAAATTAAGTAGTTGGAGTATTGCACCAATAATAGCGACAGCCGCTGCACTGATCGCTAACATCCATGCAGGCCACTGCTGGAGAAGTAAAACCCCTCCCATTGCAGCTCCGAGCGCGCTTCCCAGATAGAGGGCGGATTCGTTCAAGGCCACAGCGAGATTGCCGTCTCCCTGTTGTTCACGAGCTTTGATCAGTTCATTGTTTTGAGGGACCTGCAGTGCCCAGCCTACAGCCCCCCAGATAGCGATCGGAAGCATCACCAGCCAAGGGCCGGTTGACAACGAGGCCGGCAGTAAAAGCAGCGCCACCGCCAGAATGGCCATAATCCACAATGTTAGCGTCGGTCCCTTGACACGATCCACCAGCGGACCGATCAGGAAGCTGCCCAGCACCCCACCAACACCCCATACCCAAAGATACGGCGTAACTGAGGGAGATGAGTTTGGTTCAGCGGCAGCTATCAGCGGAGCTAGGAAGGTATACATTCCCAAGCTGGAAATCGCCGCGAGCAGAGAAACCAAAAGGATGACCACCACATGGCTATCTGTGAGCAATGCGATCTTGGCCTTGAGTGGGATTGCCTGTACCGTTGGCAATGAAGGAAGGCGGGCAATCAGCCCTACGAAAGCGATGGCCCCCAACAGCGTGACCAGCCATAGCGCGGATTCCCAGCCGAGTTGTTCTGCCAGGAGCAGGCTCAAAGGAACGCCCAGCACTGTTCCGCTAGCCATACCCCCCATAATTACGGCGATTGATTTCCCACGCTGATCAGGGGGGGAAAGCGCCGCAGAGGCGGCAATGCCCATCGCGAGATAGACACCTGCTCCAATACCAGCGATGGCGCGGAAAACCATCAGAACCGTGAAATCAGTGGATAGCGCACTGGCTGCATTGGCCAGAACAAATAGTCCGAGGGCGAACAGCAAGCCTGCTCGCTGCTGATGCGCAGGTAACAACGCGACAAAGATAGGTGAGCCCAGCCCATAGGCCAGCGTGAAGGCGGTGACCAATTGCGCCGCAATCGCTACGGGCACAGAAAAGGCCGTTTCGATCATTGGCAGGAGCCCAGCGGTAACGTAGGAGGCCATCCCCAGGGCAAATGCCCCCAAGGATATGAGATAGACTGGTGAACTTTTTTTGTAGTTCGACATCATAGGTTTCCAACTAATAGAATTGGGGCGACACATGTGTCGCCCCACAGTTGCGGTTTAAAAAGAAAGCGACACATCGTATTCCGCCAGCCAGGTATTCAGGCCGATTGCCAATTCCATGCCCATGCGGTCATACATGGGAGATAGGTTGCCAAGAGGTTTCGCCAGGGTTTGGGTAACACGATCACGGTCGAGCAATGGCAATACCGGAGAAGCCGGATTAGCCATGATCGTAGTCAGCGAGGTTCGCAGTCCTTGTTCATATGCAGGGTCTTGCGTGGAGGGATACGGGCTCTTGACGCGCTCGGCGATGCTGTCTGGCAGCAAATCCCGAGTGGCAGCACGCAGGATGCTCTTTTCCCTGCCATCGAAGGCTTTCATTTCCCAAGGAATGTTGAAGGCGTATTCGACAAGGCGGTGATCGCAGAATGGCACCCGCACTTCTAGACCGACGGCCATGCTCATGCGATCCTTGCGGTCAAGCAAGGTTTGCACAAAGCGCGTCAGATTCACGTAGCTCATTTGCCGCATGCGGCGGTTTATCTCGTCCTCACCGGGTAGAACCGGTGCTTCGGCCACTGCCTGGCTATAGCTGTCGCGCAGGAAGCTATCCATCTCCAGTCCCTTCAACAGATCCTGTGAGAACAGTGTCTTTCCGTCGAAATATTTTCCCGTGACAGAGGTTAACCAAGGGTACGTTTGAGCAGCGATAGCGTCGGGATCATGGAACCATCGATAGCCGCCAAACACCTCGTCGGCAGATTCGCCAGACAAAGCTACTGTCGAGTGTTTGCGGACCTCCTGGAACAGGCGGTATAACGAGGGCCACATGTCACCCCAGAAAGCTGGGGGCAAATCGAGTGCCCTGACCACCGTGGCGCGCAATTCCGAGTCGGCCATCTCCCTACTGTCGATGACAATCTCGCCGTGAGACGAACGGATGCGTTCCACCAGGTCGCGAACGAACGGCGCGTCGGGGGTGCCTCGAACCGAATCCCCAGTAAAACCGCCTCCGTGATCCAGGAAATCTACGGAGAATGATTGAATGTTCTCCTTGCCCGCGGCTAACAGCTTCTTGGAAGCCAGAGCAGTGATGATCGAAGAGTCCAGTCCTCCAGACAGCAGGCTGCACAGCGGGACATCCGAGACAATCTGACGATCAACAATGTCTTCGAGCAGATCGCGAGTGTGCTGGATGGTTTTCTCAAGCGTATCGCTATGCTCACGGGCTTCCAGCTTCCAGTATTGATGGCGCATCAGGCCGTTGCGGTTGACTCTGATCATTTCCCCCGGCAGGACTTCATGCATACCTGAGAAAATGGCATGCCCTGGGGTTTTGACCATTTCCAGGATTTCCCTCAGTCCATCCGCGGCTACCCTGCGCGGTACGAGGGGATTGGCCAGAAGTGCTTTGGGTTCTGAGCCAAATACGACACCATCATCGGTCTGGTAATAGTAAAGCGGCTTGACGCCCATCCGATCTCGAACCAGCAGCAGTTCTTGCGTGAGGCGATTCCAGATGGCGAAAGCGTACATCCCGTTGAGACGATCGACAAACGAAGGCCCCCACTCCAGGTAGGCGCGCAAAACAACTTCGGTATCGCTACGCGTCTCGAAGCGATGGCCGCGGCCCTGCAGATCGTGCTTCAGTTCCTGAAAGTTGTAGACCTCGCCCGTATAGCTGATGATAGAGGCTGCGCGCTGTCCGTGGTGATCAGCCGCCATGGGCTGGCGTCCTCCCTCCAGATCGATGATTGACAGACGCCGATGTCCCAGCCCGATAGGACCTTCGATCCACACTCCTTGGGCGTCCGGACCACGCAACGCCAAGGTATCGGTCATACGCTGTAATGTTTCCTGCTGAACCGTAAGATCACGACTGAAAGAAAGCCAGCCAGTCATTCCACACATAAATGTCACTCCTAAAATGGTTGCAGGGCCTAGCCCAGGCTTTCGAGGTCTGCGTTTTCCGGGATGAGGATGCGTTCGGGACCTCGAACGTAGCGAGCGATTGGCAGCACGGTGATCTGCTGACCGATGGCATCGAGCAAGCGCTGCAAGTGCATTGACACTTCCAGGTCTGCGAAAGGTTGCTGTGGTGGATCGCCTATCGTTGCTCGTAGAGCGTCGTCACACAGCAAGGACAGTTTGTAGACAGTCTCCAGGCCGGCTTGCTGCGGCGTGGCCCAATGCTCGTCCTCCAGCACCTCTAGACCGCTGACATCACGACTCCAGATGCGCAGGTGGTCGTGATCCCAATTCGGTGTGTCGAACACGATGCGGGCGTGAAAAATGCGACCGTCAGGATCTGCAAACGTAAAGTCCACTGTCCTTTGACGCTGTATATTGACGAAGCTGCTATACCCAGCAACCGGGGCGTCCCCCAAGGTGGCCGTGAGGAGAACCGTATCCGGCACGGAATTTCCGGAAATGGAAAAGTCCGAGCCGATTCCTATCGCCTGCTGCAGTTGCAACGATCCTTGAGAGGCGCATATCCATTCCACGAGGTCGAGGGCGTGGATGATTTCGCTGGTCACGCCACACGTTGGTCTATAGTCGTTCAGGCGATCTTTGCCCCAATAGAAGCTGGACCGGACCAACGACCATTGACGCTGAGATACGATTCCTTTCAGCCGCTTGGTTGTTTCCGAATAGCGTTCGACCAAATCCAGAGCGAATCCCTTGACGCGAGAAAGTCCAGCACAGACTACAGACCAGTCATCGCCGGGCACCGCGAGCGGTTTTTCACAAATAATGAAGCCTTCGAAACTAGCCAATTCCCGAAGGACTGCCACATGGCTGTGATCGTTGACGCTGACCACAACAATGTCTGGCCGGAACTCGGCCAGGGCCGTTGCGACCTGGGTGTAGTACGGCTTAAGATCCGTACGTGACCTCCGGCCAACATAAGCTAGCGTCAAATCCACCTTGTTCATGCCGGCCAGATGAGAGAAAGCACGCTGGTATCGTCTTCCTGCGTAGCCCAACCCGATGATCAGCACCTTCATGGCCGACCTCCAGAAAAACTGAGCAAGCGTTCTGAATTGGGCGAAAATCCGAGCTTCTGATACATCGCTTCAGCAACCTGGGTGCTTTCCAGCACCACTTTCGTGACTCCCAACAGGGAGAACCATTGCAGCAACTCATGCATCAGGCTTTCGGCGATGCCCATGCGCCGCCACGATGGCGAAACCACCATGGACTGCACCCAGCCGCACCAACCACTGATGCAATCTGGTGCTGGAGCTCGGCGATCGATGATGCCTGTGGCACATCCCACCACCTCGCCATCGTTATCGGCGACGATAATGTGCGTGCGATCATCAGCTTCAAGAACTTGCGACAACCAGACCTTGTAGGCAGCTTTCCAGCGACGACTTTCATCGGCATTGCGGCTTGCGTACCCCGTCCCTTCGTTGCCATCCAGAAGGTACGCACGTAACGATATGAGTACGTCGATATCGGCTTGTGCAGCGCCGCGTATTTTCAATTGCGTAATTGGCATTCAGGACGCCTCCCTGGCAGAGGCAAAGGCCGGAGGCGTTTTCAGAGGGATGTCGAAATGTTCAAAAACTTCACGCAATGCCTCAGCAAGATGCGTGACTTGTTCATCGGTATGATTGGGCGTGACATTGACCCGGAAGCGCTCAGTGCCTGCAGCAACTGACGGGAAGTTGATAGGTTGGAGATAAACCCCATGAACGGAGAGGAGCCGTTCTGCGGCTTCTTTGCATTTGATGGCGTCCCCAACAAGCACCGGTAGTACATGTGTTGAAGAACACGACATGACCGGAATATCCAGCGAGTCGAGCGCTTGCCTCAATTGCTGGGTTTTCGTGTGCAGCAGCTCACGTTCCTGCGACTGAGTTTTCAGATGCTCAATGCTTGCCAGGCAGCCGGCTGCCACAACAGGCGGCAAGGAGGTTGTGAAGATGAACCCTGTTGAGAATGAGCGGACGGCATCGATTAGCCACTGCGCCCCTGTGATATAGCCGCCGATGACGCCAATAGCCTTCGCCATCGTTCCCTGGATAATGTCAACCTTATCGGCAATCCCCAACTGGGCCGCCAAACCGGCGCCGCGAGGACCATACATGCCGACGGCATGAACCTCATCCAGATAGGTTAAGGCGTTGTATTGCTTGGCGATATCTACGATCTCGGCCATGGGGGAGATGTCGCCGTCCATCGAGTACACGGACTCGAAAACTACGATTTTGGGGCGTTCGAGCGGATACCGCGCCAGCGATTCTTCCAGGTGATCCAAATCATTGTGTCGGAAAACCTGCCGTTCTGTGGAAGTCGCGCGAATACCGTTGATGATGGACGCATGGTTCTTTTCGTCACTGATCACCACGCAATCCGGAATTTCTCTCAGCAGACATTGCAGCGTCGCGTCATTGGAGCTGAAGCCGGTCGGAAATACGAGAGCAGCTTCCTTGGAGTGCCAATCGGCAAGGCTGCGCTCCAACTGGCTAAAGATTCCATGGCTGCCACCGATGTTGCGAGATCCACCAGAGCCGGCACCGTAACGATCAATGGCGTCGTGCATTGCCTGACGCACGACAAGATGCTGCGACATACCGAGATAATCGTTGCTGCACCAGACAATGACAGGCCTTTCATCGCCGCCTTCAAGTTGGGCTAACGGATATTGGCCGCAAATTCTGTTTAGTGTCACAAAGGTCCGATACTGCCCGGATGCTTTCAAATCACTTAGCTTCTTACTCAGCAGAGTTTGGTACATCGTCATTTCCTCTTAGCTTTGGTTACATTCCACTCATCCTTTTTCAATGGTTGCCTGAAGGCTCTTGCACGCCTTTGGGGCAAGTCGCACCTATTGTGTGCAATTAATTTGGCTATTACAATCTAACCATTTATGCTGTTACTAAAGGTGACGGGATGAGCACTGCTAGAACGATGGAGCGCACGCGAAAGGAGTTGGCGGACTTTCTGCGTAGTCGGCGCGAGCGCTTGCACCCTGTTGATGTTGGTCTTCCGTCCGGTGGACGCCGCCGTACGCCCGGCCTCCGACGCGAGGAAGTTGCTGCATTGGCCGGTGTCGGATTGACTTGGTACACGTGGCTGGAGCAAGGGCGTGATATCAGCGTATCGGCGACATTTCTGGACAACTTGTCACGGGTCCTGAAGCTGGACGCCGCTGAGCGCCGGTATCTCTATCTGCTAAGCCAGCAGCGTCCTCCCGCAGAACCGGGAAAAACATGGTGTGTCGTACCGCAAGTCGTCCACCGCCTGATGGGTGACCTGGCGCTACGCCCTGCCTACGTGATCAATCTTCGATGGGATGTGCTGGCTTGGAACCAAGCCGCAGACCGAGTGTTCCACTTTTCAAAGCATGCCCCGGAACGCCGGAACCTGCTCTGGATGCTATTCGCTGATCCTGCAACTCAGGCGTTGTTCAGCCCTTGGGAGGATCAAGCCCTCCACCTGCTATCTGAGTTCCGGCGAGATTTTGTCCGGGCGACGCAAGAGCCTGATATCTGCGCCTTGATCAAGGACCTGGAAAAGGTCTCTCCCGATTTCAAAGCTTGGTGGCAGGAACAGACCATTCATGATCTGAATATGAGTTGGCAGCGTTTATCTCTTACAGGCTACGGCCATGTCGCGTTCGAATACACGAAGCTTACGATTGACGAGGATCGTCATCTTCGACTGCTCTACTACGCAGCATTGGATCAAAGCGATCAAGACCAAGGTTTCATCAGATGGTTGACGTCCTCTACTGCCGATAAAAAAACGGCCCCGAAGGGCCGTTGAAGTGCTGCATGGTGATCAGGCGGCGACAAGTTGCCTTGCCATCGCCACTTCTACCGAATCGCCGTCCGTGTTGAGTGCGTCCAACCCGGACTCCGGCACATCTCCAGATGTGCTCTGCGATACGAGGATCTTCTTCGCCATCAGCGACAGGCACGTCATCTGCGACGTGGCTGCGTAGCCGAGATAGATGACCTTCACGGCGAGCTTCTGGCCGATCCGCCAAGACCGTCGCGCAGCCTGCTGAAGCGTATATACGTTCCATCCGGACTGCATGAACACGATCGTTGGGAACTCCAGAAGATCCAGGCCCGTCTTGACCAATTCGGGGTTGGTCAGCAGCACATCGATGCCCCGGTCGAGCTGCTCGGCGATCCAGTCTTCCCGCCGTGAGGTGTCCACGCTTGCGCGCAGCACCGCGACCTTCAGACCTTCCTGCTCCAGCAGAACCTTCAACCTCGACGTGGTGTCCCGCGTCCCGGTGTAGACGGTATAGGCCAGGACCTTACGGCCTTCGGCTTTCTCTGCCTTGCAGATGTCGATCAGCTCACGCTCTTTCGGCGTGATTTCCAGCTCGTTGAACTGCGACGGTGTGAACGCCAGCAGTTCCCGCGTGCGGGGATGCGTCACCGTCTCGGGACGGAAGCACGTGTCCGGCCAGGCCAGAAGCACGTTGAGGACCACACCAAGAAGCGTCGTATCCCGCTTGCGCAGGGCTTCCTTGAGAGCCGCGGTGAGACGCCCGGCCAGATCACGATAGGCGCTGGCCTGATCGGCCTCCATCGCAACCTCACGAAACTCCTCTTCGTAGGGAGGAAGCACGTTGCCGCCAATGTCCCTGAGTTTCAGGAACACGGTGAACGGCAGCACGCAGCGCAGGATACCTTTCGGCCCGAAGCCTGGCGCTTTGACGGTGCGCACCGTGATCTTGGTGCCCCTGGCCGTCTTGTGCGCGGTTCCGGTGCTCTCGGAATAGATGTCCTTCAACACGCCGTGTTCGCGCATGAAGGCCATCGCGGCCGACGTCATGCTGCCGGTCCTGGAGGGCCGGTAGCCGTCTTCGATCATCCGCCCGGTCAGCGTCCGGAACAGCAGCGCGAACAAATCGTCCGCGTAGCCGCCCATTAGCGTTCCGGTCAGCAACAGGGTTCTGCGAGCCTTAGAGGCAAGCACGCCCATCGCCTGTCCCTGTGCTGAACCCGACCCTTTGTACTCATGGCCTTCGTCACACACGAGGAGATCGAAAAAGCCCTGTGGAAGATAGCGTTTGATGAATTCACTGGCTTGATAGCCGCCTTCACCAAAGCCAAATTCCATGGAGGCCATTGCACGTTCCATGCGCTGAGCCTGCCGGTCGCTGAAGACAAGATCGCCGTTCTCGTCCATCAGGTTGATGAACTCGAAAAGGTTGTCGCCCAGAAGAGATATCAGGAACGACTCGCCGAACTTTTTCATCAGCCGCTGGGCCGTGGCTTCGCCGATGGTGGGAATACGCTTGAGCGCCTTGATCACCGCCGAGGACTGGTCGGTTGCCGAAAGCGAACGAGGACGTATCAGGGTCCATAGCGCAGATGCGCACTGGCTGCACTTGCGCCGCGACTCTTCGGCTTCGAGCTCGACCGTGTTGATGGGCTCGCCATCGAGATCGGTGATGACGTGACCGCAATGCGGGCATGCTCCGACGAATCCACCGGGAGTACGGCGACGGGTGAACACGGGTTTCCAGTGGAAGCCCATGCGCATCCTGACCCTGCCGAGTACGAAGAACTCCTGGCCAGTGGCCGGTACGCCGAGTTGCTCGCGCAGCTTCAGCAGCTTGACCAGCGTGTCGGGGCCGTTCAGGACCCACACCTTTGCGCCGGGTATGGTTTCGAGGATTTCCCGGCGCCACTTGTAGACAAGGTGCGGCGGGGACAGGACCAGCGTGCGGCGGTAGCCTTCGGCATTGAGCACGGCCGCGACGGCAATTGCCATCAGCGTCTTGCCCGTTCCCATTTCCGCATTGATGATCGCGGCGCGCTCGCCGCGGTCAATCAGCAACTCACTGACAGCGTGGATGACTTCGGCCTGCGCCGGGAACGGTAGCCGCTTGAGACGCGACAGAACCTGTTGCCGGTGTGGGCGCGCTTGCCCGGTGTAGACCGGAGGGTTGGCGCGGTTGAGGCTGTCCAACAGCTCGTCGCCGAATTCGGAAACGAAGTCGTTGAGACTGATGGTCAGCGGCGAGGATTCCGTTTCGAGCAGGTCGCCCTGTGTGGCGGAATCGGGCATGGTTTCAAGATCGAGGGACATGGTGATGCTCCAAAGAAAGCGGGGCATGCACCTTCGCCTGCGGGGCGATGGACATGCCCCGGGGTGGGAAGACATGAAGCGGCGGGAGCCGCCAGATGAAGATCAGTATTCGCTGGGAAGCAGCAGCGTGGTGACGCTGCGATCCCATTCGGTGATGATCCAGAGTTTCAGGTCAGGCTCGACCTGGTAGGACGAAAACAGGCGATCCTCTCCGGTGCGCAAGGCGGTGTCATTGGACTGCCAGTCGCTATCGGAGAGATCGCCCCAATCGGCGCTGAGATGGCGCGCGAGATATCGGCCGGGATTGAGCAGGCCCTGTTGGACCAGTTCATCGACGCCGGAGGTCATGACCAGTTGCCCGGTCAGGAATCGCGGTTGCGGAACAACGCTGAGGAAAAGCGCTTCATGTGCCATGGTGGTGACTCCAAATGAAATGAAGGGCCATGGCACCCGGTCGGGGTGATTGGCCCCGGTGGGTGGATGATGCGGACGACAGAAATTACTGGGCTGTCGCGGTGGAGGAACGACGCTTTCGCGCGTCAGAATTCGGCTGGCAGCAGGACATGCGTCGCGCTGCGATCTGCCTCGGTGAAGATGCGAATGTTCAGTTCGCGGGTGACCGCATAAAGCGAGTCGAGACGCGCGTTGGATTTCAATGCGGCATTGTTTTCCTGCCACTTGTCGTCCGTCACATCGCCCCAGTCGCCGCGTATGTGGCGCTGGAAGTAAGGCATCGGATCGAGCCTGCCTTCCCGCATCAGGCGGTCTACGCCTTCGCTGAAAATCAATGCGCCGATCGGGAACAGCAAACGGCGGTGATCACGAGGTTTCGCGTCGGAGGTCATGGTGTTTCTCCTGCATATTGAGGAGGGTCATGACACCCCGTTGGGGCAGCATGACCCCGTTGGGTGGAAAAGGCCGAAGATGCAAGTCGTCAGTGCGGCTCGTTCTCCTCGGGCAGTTGGATCACGGTCTGGCTGTGATCCTTGCTGGTGATCACCAACAAGGACAGACGCGGTGTCACCTGGTAGCGCGAGGTCAGAGCTCCTTCTGATTGAAGAGCGGCATCGTTCGCGCGACGTTCGGTGTGATCCAGATCGCCCCAGTCACCACGCAGGTGGCGATGCAGGAAACGATGGGGATCAACCAGCCCCTTGCTGTCCAGCCATTGCACCCTGGCGCTGAGCGTCAGGGCACCGCTGGAGAACAGAGGGATGGAAGCCGGCGTGGTGCGCTGGCGTGGGAACAGTTTGAAGGACATGGTTGTAGCTCCTGTTGCGTTGACGAAAAGCGAAGCCAGCGCCTGGTCCAGGCGTTGGTTTCCAGGGGTGGATGAGGCATCAGCGGATGGTCAGCACTTCTCCCCGAGTGGGAGAGCCGGGCGTCATGTCCCATGCGCGAATAACCGGCACGAACTTGTCGGTGAGGATGCGCGTTTCGGCGATCGAGCCATCGTCGCGTTCGCTGTATTCGACTGCGGCGGACTTCTCTTTGTGGGTATCGCCTTTGACGACCATCACCTTGCCGGTTCTGGAATGGACGACACCTGAAATCGCACCGGCGGCGAGTGCCAGGGCGAGATGCCAGTGAGACAAGGCACGGGCCGGCGGCCGCAGCGACTGCTGCGAAGCGCCGAGATGCGTATCGAGGGAAGGCCACAACCCTTGAAGGCGATGAACTTCGGCCGCGAATTGCTCCGGCTCCATGGTGACCCGGTAGAACTGCTCCGGCTCGGCCTGTGTGGCTGGGACAGAATACGGAAGGAACGGCCATTCGACCGGCAGTTCTTCCGCTTCGATATCACCTGTGCCGATCTGCAGCAGCCGGTTGCGGATGGCTTTGGCATCGCCCGCCAGATCGCGCTGGCGTGAGCGGGTGCCGAAGATCACCACCTGCCTGAACTGCTGTTCGACCGCACGGTAGATGCGCAGTCCGGTGAAATGGCGTGTCAGCCAGCCCACCAGCTCGGCATCCAGCGTGTAGCTCGGAATGATGAAGACCAGCACGCCACCGTACTGCAGCAGCGGCAAGACGCGCTGATAGAACAGCTTCTCCAGCCTGGCGCGGCCCTGTCCCTGGTAGCCGATGTTGCCATCGGCATCCCTGGACAGATCCCCATAGGGAGGATTGAGCCACATCAGTCCAAAGCTTTGCCGGCTGATCAGCGTGTCCATCAGGTCGCTGTGCAGGCAATGGTCGACAAGACCTCGGGCATGCCTGGCGCGTTCTTCGTCGAATTCGACGGCATAAGCTGACACCAGATCGCGGCCGAGCGCATGTGCGGCTTCAGCGATGGCAACGCCTTCGCCTGCGCAGGGGTCGATGATGGTGACTTGACCGGCGGCCGGCGCCAGCGCGTTGAGCGCCCGCTCCAGCGTGGGTTCGTCGGTTGGGTAGTACCCGTTTTTCGAAAAATTGCGGGCAAGCCGAGGGAACATGAGAGCCATGTGAATCTCCTGATTCTGGTTGGGAAAATGAGGGGCATGCAGCTTGCACATGCCCTTGCGAGGCTTCAGGCGACGTGCCGTAGAGGCATGCCGGAAGCCAGTTCATGCGCCGTGGCGCTGAGGGTGCCGTTGCGGATCAGATCGCCGAGTGCCTTTGTCAGCACAGGAACATCCAGCGCAAGACGGTGCCCTTCCAGTAGCCCGTAAGCCATGGGAAGGCGCGCCAGCATGGATTGCTCCATCAGCAGGTCCAGCACGATGTCGCGCCAGTGATCGAGGAGCGGCAACGGGCACGTGTCCTGTACCAGCGTCCACAAACGATCAAGCCGATGGTCTGAGTCCCTGGGCAACAGCGTCAGCGCGCTGGCGTTGGCCTTGTCGGGCTTGACGCAGCGCTGGTCAAAGAGCCACAGGTTGACCAACGAACCGAACAGGGTGCGGCGGAAAAGGCGCGTGGAGCGCTTCTCCAGCCTGTCGACGTTTCCGATGAAAACCGGAATGGAGCCGCCTTCGTCGGTGATGAGGTGGAACTGATCCAGGCCATCGTCGTCACGACCCAGTGTGAGCCGGGCCAGAAACTGTTGAATGGCCGTATCTCGTGCCCAGACGGACAGGAAGATCAGGTTGCCGCTTTCGTCGCCGATGTAGCCGTCGGCCATCAGGTCGGGGCATTCATCAATGCAAAGAAGCGGTTGTGAGGATGTTGTATCGGGCATGGTCGTGTCCTTTGGAAGTCCAGGGACAGCACCAGCCCGTGAGGCTGGTACAGCCCCTGGGGGGTGAGGAATGCTCCGTCAGGAGCGATAGTTGAAAGCCGCAGGCGTTACCCGAAACGGGTGCAGTCCGCGTCAGATCAGTTTTTGAGTTGCCGCAGGCCTTCGGCCAGCAGCCACAGCGCCCGATTGAGACGGACGTTCTGATCGATGCCTTGCACAGGGCGCGTGCGTTGATGGCGGCCATTGGCAGTTCGACCGGACAGACCTCCTTTAACGAGGTTTTCCTGCACCCGGTTGAACACCGACCACAGATCCGGCCGGTTGTCATCGAACCGGCGCGTAGCCAGAACCTGGCTTTCAGTTATCGGCAGCACCTTGGTGTCGCTGTCATACTTGAGCGTCAGGGCCGAGCGCGCAAAGACTTCCGCCTCGCCATCATCGAGCGTGATGGCTCGCATGGCTTCGCGGGAATCCTGCACCTGGTCGAAGCCGCTCAGGACTTCATAGGCGCCTTCGATTACGTGGTCCGTGACATTCCCCTTGTGGGGCACACGAACGTCACCGACGATATCGCCGCACACCAGACCGTTCTGGCACACGAAACGGAACATGCCGGCCAGCATCTGGTAGCTGCTGGTGCCATCATGTGAATTGAGGAGGATGATCTCATTCGCCTCTTTTCCGTTGATCTGGCTTGCATGGCGAAGGCGAAGCATGTGTTTCGTGAACTCGCGACGGTCTTCATGACGTACGCGGGTCTGGCACACCATGAAGGGCTCGAACCCTTCATTGCGTAGCTTCGCCAGAACGGCGGAGGTCGGGATATAGCTGTACCGTTCGGAGCGGCTTTCGTGCGGTGTATCCGCAAAGATGGAAGGAGCGACTGCGCGGATCTGGTCATCCGACAGGGGATGATCTGCACGCAGAATCGGGGAACGTGATGCGAAACGAGATGCGAGTTGCATGTCTATCTCCTTGAGGATTGGGCAAGCGAAATCGACGGCTGGCACAAGGCCAGACGCGCACGCGTGCGTGGAAAACCTGCGATGCAGGGTCAGTCCGAAGACTGGTGGACGGGAAGTTCAGACGACTGGGACGGCGGATGCCGAACGCACTGCGCGTCTGTGATCGTGGTCCGCGCGTACAGCACGGTCCACAGGGCTGTGAATGCCCTATCAGGGATAAAAAGCGTGGGCCTTTCAGAGCCCCAGTTCGGTGAATGAACCGTCCGCCTGATGCCTGGCCAGGCGGTTGCCGACATTCATTTCGGCGTCGGACTGAACCTCTCTGAACAGGCTCTCCGGCACGACGATCTGAAAATGCCGCAAGACCTCACGGTAGTAGTCCAGATCATGGCCGAAAGGATCGGCCTCGTGCAGATTGCTGTACAGGAAGTGGTCGTCCTCGACCTGCATGGCGTCGTCGATCAGCTCGGCAGGCTTTTCGATGGTCAGGAAAAAATATTGCATCGGGCGGTCCCATCCGAGCACAACGATGATGGGAAATCCCTTGTGGGACGTGTCGAAGTAGTGTCGACTCATGATGAAGCTCCTCGTTTGAAATCATCGGAAGCCGTCCCATCGGGGAAGCGCCCCGATGGGTGATAGATCAAGGCCGGTCAGGCGGTGGCGAGGTGCCAGTCCTGGGACAGAGGTTCAAACCGATAGCCCATCGCACCGAGACGGTCGCGCTGCTGACGCAGGACGCGGCGGTCGACGGTTGCGTCGAGTTTCACGATTTCGCTCAACGGCCAGAGCATGCCGAACAGTGCTGCGTCCTCTTCGGCCGAGGCGTTGGAGGGCGATGTCGTTTCTGGTTCGCTACCGAAGGGTGTGGTATCGACCAGTGGATCGCGCGTGGTGCGGCTCCTGGTTCTGGCCGGAGGCCTGGTGGCGGCCGCTGGAGCCTGCGCCTCCTCATCAATGGGATCGACCTCCTGCGGGCTCAGCCGCTGGGCTTCGTCCGTGCTCAGGCTATCGATGTTCGAGAGGGTCATCCCGCCCAGGTGGGCGCGAATTTCGATGACCATCCGCCCACTGGTGTTGTAGGTGGAAGGACGAATTTCGGCGATAACGAAGTCGCCGTCATATTTGCCTTCGCCATACTGGTCCAGTTCGGCATTCTTGATGACGAACTGGCCAATGCTGGTCGTCAGGCGACCGACATTGAAGTCGCCGTTACTACCGTGGATGGTCTTGATGGCCAACTGGCCCGGAAGGGTAATCATGGAGTGCTCCTGGTGAAGAAAGGACGACCGGGTTCCGCCGACAACGCTGTGTCAGGGATGCTCGGTTGATGAAAGGAGCGAGGCCCCTGTGAGGGGGCCTTGCGGATCAGAACGACTCGGCCAGTGCCGTTGCTTGCGCATCGGCGGCTTCATCGGCAGGTTCGTTGACCGGCTCGGAGGCTTCCGGAACCGGCACTTCCTGCGGCGCAGGAGCAGGTGCAGCGGATTGCTCCGCAGCATCCTGTTCGGACCCGGCCGGCTTGGGCTCGGCCTTGTACTTCAGGACGCCATCGACCTTGATCCAGCTGACGAACAGCAGGCGGGCCTTCAGGCTGACACCCTGTTCGCCGGCGCGCTTCCCCTTGGAGTAGGTGAAGGTGTCGGTCCACAGGTCGCCCAGGCGGAACCCGATCATCACTTTCTTCTCCGCCTCGACGGCATCGATGCAGCGACGAATGAGGTGCTGGGCATCGGTGCCCGAAACACGTGTATCGAAACGCACGTACGAGACATCGTTGCTTGGACCATTGAGCGCTGCGATATCGCAGGCCAGGAACGGTTCACCTTTCTTCGGCTTCACTTCGCGGATGCGATTGAGGTAGCCGAGGCCGGTGATGTGAAGGTCGAAAAAGGACTTTTCGGTGGAAGTGGTCATGGTGAATCTCCAGACTTGAGGACAAGAAAGCGGAGACACACCGACCCCGTACGGGAGGTGTGTAACCCCCGCGCGGGTTGATGGATCGTAAGATCCGGCAACAACTAGGTTGGCATCACCGTCGATTGCTCGACGGTCGTTCGCGCTGGGATGCCGAGTGCGAACTGGTGTGATCACGCGGACGGAACCGCGTCGTAGCCTTGAAGACCGTGGCTACCTGGGCATGTTGCTGACCGGAGTCAGCGCAACATGGCGGTAGCGTGACATCTCTCCATGAGACCGGCCATCCAAAATCGGTACTGGCCTGTTGCCCTATTGTTCGTTCGCCGTACTTTGACGGGTCGCGCATGCAGGACTCCGCACAAGAAAAAGCCCCCATCAGGGGGCTTCGCTGGATCGGCGCGGTGTTACGAACCGCAGCCGGCCGGGCAACAACCCAGCTCGATTCCGTGCGTGCAGTAGCCATGCTCGGAATTCCAGTCGTGTGTTTCCTGCCTCTCGGCAGGTGTTGCGTAATCCCAGTCCTGCGCGATCTGCAGAGCTTGTGCCCGTTGGTTTTCGGGTAGTCGATCAAGGTGCCGTTCAATCTCTGAACTGAAGCGTTCGACGTAATAGCCGTGTGACATTCCGCAGCCGTTGCTGGCTTGTTCGGCGACCTTCTCGCAGACAGTCCGCCAGGCGGTTTCATCAAACGCGAGACCGGTATCGCCGATAGGTTGTGAGGATGTGCTGCAGGTGATTGCTGGCATGATGGATATCTCCAGTAAAAAAACCGGAGCCCGCCCTCGATGGGACAGAACCCCGGCGGATGAATGAAGCATCGCGACTGCGATGCAGCGCAATCGGTTCGTTGTTCAGTCGTCGCTCTGAGTGGGAGAAACGACTTGCAGGAACAGTTGTGTCGGCGTGGCGGATAGTTCGAGATCGTCCTCGCTGCTAAGGATGCGTGCGAACACGCTGTCCCGCAGTTCGAAATGTTCTGCGAAATCATCCCCTCCCAACTCGGTTCGGGCTAGCTCCCACCAGTCATCGAACGGATCGATGTCAGGGTTACAGCCGATGGCGTAGGCCAGCACCTTCTGATGCCCTTCTGGTGTTAGCTCACCGCGCTCGGCAAGGAAGTAGACGCCGTGATCCTTTACCAGGACGACCCGGCATTTGTTCGCCGCGGCCTCGGCGAGCACGGGGCGCAGGTCGGCACCTTTGAAACGTAGGGACATGGACGGAATCTCCTGTGTGGAATAGAGAAGGCTCCCCAACCTTCTGGATGGGGAGCCGCTGCGGTACATGACCGATTGATGGAAGGATTGGACTGGCGGTCTTGAGGTCAGCCGTAGAACTGTTGAGCCTCAAGCTGGGGAACGAGCAGCGCGTCGTGGCCGACCGATATCGGAAGCACCGCGTCACGGGCCTCATCGGTCGTGAAACACGTCGCCTGGTCGAGCGGGACCCACCGAACTCGTTGGACCAGAAGCCAGCACTGTCGCTGACGGCCGACTCGTTGGGCGAATACACCACCCAGGAACCGCTGGCCGTGAAAGTCACACAAGCACTGCCTGGCGTCGCCGGGCGGGCTTGGTGTCGATCACGCTCACGTCGATCAGGCGCCAGCGCCCGTCGTCGATGAAGCGCTCCAGCACTTCGCCGAGCATGTCGAAATACACCTCGTCGTGCCGATCGACCAGTTCACCATCACGATGCAGCTCCACCACGTAGGTGTCGCCGCCGCGATCGTAGAGGATCGTCACCTGGCCGGCGAACTTCGCGGTCGAAACCGTGAAGCTGATCGCCGGGGGTGTTTCGATGAGCCTGGACGGCTTCGGATCGACCCAGGTGAAGTCGCGGGCGCCTGCATCGACCAGCATGTGGGTGATACGCCGGAAGCCATCGGGCGCCGGCATTTCCTCCAACTGCTGGATGAGCTGGCCCAGTTCCAGGCACTGTGGCTCGGGGATGGGCAGCTTGGCCGGTGCGGAACCAAGGACATGCGTTTTGACCGTGTAGGGGATGCCGTCAGACGTCATCTCCGTACGCTCTTCCGGGGTATCCGCACGCAGGCCGTCGAACCGGCGCCGCGCGTAGGGTTGAACATGCACCCTGGCACCTTCGTCGGGGACGGAAGTCACCAGGCTGGGATCGAGCACCGCGAACTCGGTAGGTTTGACCTTGACGATGATGGCATCGCCGGTGGTCGCGACCACTTTGCCGTCGAAGGCATCGGGGTCGATAGAGAAGCCGAATGCCGACACTTGCGGCTGATCGTCGAATACGCGGTACTTGAAACCTCGCGCATTACGCGGCACGTGAGCTGCGACAAGCGAGGGCATCAGGGACTTGATGAGGGAACGATCCACGGGAAACTCCTTGAGGAAAAGCAAGGGATTCCCGCCACAAGGGAGGGCGTCCCTTGTGGGTTGAGTGATTGGCGCGGAATGCGCCGGTAGAACAGACCAACCAGTGCAACGAGGCACCGCAGTCTTGAAGGTCTCGACTGCCTGGGCATGCAGCCGGCAACGCCAGCAAACATGTCGTCAGGTTGATCTATGGACGTGCGAATTGTTAGCGCCTATCGGAGCTGCCTCTTCACCGTATTACGTCATTGTGGGATCACGGATCGTCGCGTCGCAGGTGCTTGCGACGAATCTGCATCCAGGGGAACATTAAGCTTGCGACAAACCCGCCAATGACGCCGGTGGTCAGAAATCGGATCTCGCTATCCCAGGGCTGTGGCAACGCCATGCTCAACACCAGGCAGCCGAGAGAAATCGAGCTGGCGGATGCGATCCACCGCCACCGGGTTCTGAGCAGACCGCCTGCCAGTGCGTCCAGCAGACTGAGTTCGGCGAACGCTTCCCCGGAGGCTATTCCTGCAATGCGCCCGCGGAGCATGTCCAGGTCGATATCCGGGCTGTTCCCTGAATGGCGCTCCTGCTGCTGAAGTGCGTCAGTAATCATGTGAGGCGACGGCAGGTGGTCTGGCCAGGTGCTCGCGGGGATGACGCCATAGGCTGTCAAAAGTGTGTGGGTCAGTTTCGGAAGCGTTAAACGCTTTGCCAGGCGGTCGTCCAACACGCACCACATCTCCTCCTTGCCAGCGACTGCCAGACGGTAGATCGCCAGCCGGCTGGCGGCCGGGTAATCAACGGTGATCACCATTGCAGGCATTTCGATTGCACCACCGGAGCGCAGGAAGTGGACGCGGTTCTTGCCTTCGTGGGCGAACCACAATCCCAGCGGAGCGATCTCAAACACGACGGCCTGGTCGCGGTCTCCCGGTGCCGAGCGTTCATCTTGCAGCAAATAATCGGCAAGCGCGGTGGCGGAGTTTTTTGAGCTATGTGGCTGCCGCCACCGCCAGGATTCGCCCAGCAACCTGTCGAGCGGGACGCGAGCGCGCTGGCTGCCGACCGATTGCTGTAAGTCCAGGAAAGGCACGATGGCTCTGGTAAAGCTGGAAACATCGACAGCGGAGCCGGCTGCATTTGCCAGTTCAGTTGGAACAAGAACAGTCGCTGCAGGCGTTCTGAGCGATTCGTCTAATATGTCCTTTGCTGCCACGATGTTTCTGACGGCTTGCATCAGCTTCACCTCGGTAGAAGCGGCATGAGGCTTCTGTGCAGGGGTAATTTCGGTATCCGATGGCATCGTCACTAGGTTTCCGTAAGATACAAAATCTATCGGCAAGGAACTATAAGAAAAAAGAGCCTCGCGAGGAGGCCCAAATTTCAAACGACAATTATTCTTCATATTGCGGCAGTCCATCCAGGATCGGGGCATCTGCATCGAAGATCACGATGCGGATGTCGGCCAATGCCGCCAGATGGAGGGTGTCGGCCAAGGATTCCGGCATACCCTTGTCCAGGTGTTGCTGTCGCAGTTGTGCAGCGGTTATGCCCTCAACGTGCAACAAGTTCTCATCTGTCCATGGCGTTGCGATAAGTTTTACGCCGATCGCCGGGCTGTAAGGAATGCGGAACGCGATGAACTGGAAGGCTGTCGGAGTGGCGATATCTGCCAACTCGGCCAGATAATGGGAAGCCTCTTCGGTAATGTGTGCCGTACTGATTTCCCAGCACCGGCTGTAAAAGCCGGTCTCGAAGCTCAGTCGGTAGACCACTTCCTTCGCAGCCTCTCCGGAGTAGGTGTCTCCGATATGAACGACCTGGCCGAAGTCATCGCCGGTAACAGCGTAGGCTACGTTACGCACAATTCCATCGGTCTGACATTGGCTCTCCAGTTCCTCCGGGATTTCCTGGCCTTCGGTGATCAGTGCAAAGTCGCTGCACAGAAGGCAGGGAAACTGTGCGATCTGTTCGTCAGGCAGATGCTCCTGGCTGGGATGCAGTGGCCGCCATACTGGCGGGCTGTCATCTGCATGCGTGATGCAGAGGGTACGGACGAAATGCAGGCTCTGATAGCCGCGAATGAAGGGATTGAGTGTCTGGGACATGGGATTTCTCCAGCGAGTTAGGCGGAGCGCCCCAACCGGGGATAACGCCCCGGTGGGTGGATAAAATGCGCAGCCTTGGTCGAAAGCTCAGTCCTGATTTTGGAGCAGACCCTCGGCTATGCGTTGCCGCAGGTTTTGGCGGCTATTCTGATCTTGAACCCCGGCAAGCAGTCTTGCCGTTTCAAGAGTTATACGGGCGGCTGCTACAGTCAGATCGCCCTCCCGCAGCGCCCTATGCAGATCAGTTGCGAGTTCCAGCGCCTGAGCGGAATTTCCGAAAAGCCTGATCTCCCGACTGATGAAGCAGGCGTGACCACCGAGATCGAACAGCCTTGGTTTGCTGCAGTACCAGCGACCCTCGAACTGAATAGCGACAAGGTTATGGCCATCGTTGAAGCAAGAGGCGATCAGGAACAAGGCTTCGAGGTCTGCGTCACCTTCAAACGCATGATGTTCGATAAGGTTTTCGAGAACTTCCTCCTGATCGGCATGGAAATGCCCGACGAGTGCTTCAAGGAAAGAAATTGCATCGACGCCGGCTGTGGCGTGCGTCCGCGAAAACGATGCGAAGCGGACTGGATCGGTCTACGTGGTCGTTCCACGGCGCAGCCTGAAGACCTGGCTGCTGGCATGGTGCTGATCGGGATCAGCAACACATGCCGCAAGACTGGCAGCGGAAGATGCTGCCGTCCCGCGCCAATCCGCGTGCAGGGTCAACCTTGTTGTCCTGCGCGGCGGGGCTGGATTTTGTACGCCTGTTGTGCTAACGTGTCGTACAAAATGAAACTTTCGGAGATGCTCCTATGGGTACTTCAGCAACGAAAACCGCGCGCTTCGGGCTGCGCGCAACGCAGCAGCAGGAAGCCGTGCTGCGACGGGCGGCCGACGTCGCTCACAAGTCGATGACGGACTTCATCCTGGACAGCGCCTATCAGGCGGCTGAACAGACATTGCTTGACCAGCGCCTGTTCGTGGTCTCGGGCAGTCAGTCGCATGCGCTCCTGGATCTTCTGGATCGGCCGGCACAGGACAATGCCGGCCTGAAGGATCTGTTCTCGCGTCCCGCACCGTGGAGTAGTTGATGGCATTGACGGAGCCGTCAGCGCTCGCCGCAGGTCATGCGCTCGACGAATTCGATTGCGGCAAAGCCAGTTTGAACGACTGGCTGGTCCGACATGCCCGGCAGTCACAGTCCAGCGGCTCAGCCAAAACCTATGTCGTGGCCGACGAACAGCGGGTCGTTGGGTATTTCAGCCTGACAGTGGGCCAGATCGATACCCTCGAAGCGCCTGATCGTGTGCGAAAGGGAATGGGTGGATATCCCGTCCCCGTTGTCATCCTGGCACGGTTGGCTGTCGATCAGAGGATGCATGGGCGCGGAATTGGCGTGGGGCTGCTGCAGGAAGCAATCCGGCGCACGGTCATCATCTCCGAGCAAGCTGGAGTGCGGGCCATGCTGACGCATCCGATCGATGATGAGGCCGCACGCTTCTACCAGCGCTTCGGTTTCGAGGCATCACCCGTACGGGAGCAGCAGCTACTGCTGTTGTTGAAGGATGCACGCAAGCTCCTGTTGCCTAAGAGCACGCAAACCTGATCGATTTCATAGTGGCGACTGGCATGGACGGGAGCACGTAGGCTCCACCCTGGCGCCTACCGTGCCGACCCTATGAAATGCCACGATCCTTGTGGCATCAGGCTACACGTTCATGAACCTGGAAAGCCTTTGGCCAAGCCAGGCAACGCAGGGGACGGCCATCGAATTACCGATCGCCTTGTAGCGCGGCGCGTCGGCGGCAGGCTTGCCGCGATACGGCACCAAGGTGTAGTTGTCAGGCATTCCCTGAAGGCGCTCGCACTCAACAGGCATCAACCGCCTGACGCGCCAGCAAGCCCATTGCGACCAGCCGCTCTCGTCCGGCGCAAGTAATTCGCCACGGAAATATGCCTCGAATGAGGGCAGCAGGACATGGGCCTTATCGCTGCCGCCCCCGCTTGCCCGCAGAGCGTCAGCGACCGCACCGCCCAGCTCGGCCGTTGCGCCGCCCTCCCGTCCACGCACCGCGACGGAGCGTGCGATCAGATCCGGCCCGAGGATCGTGTCCGCATTCTCCTGCCTCTTGCTGTAGTGGCTGATCAGCGTGCCGGAGATGCCGTAGTTGAAGGTGGCCCGAAGCGTTTTGAAGGCGATCGCCGGCACGACGCCGGCATTGGCATGGCTATCGGCGTGCCCGCCGGCGCGAAGGGTTGGAGCGAGCTTTTCGAGAACATCCGCGCCGCTGCCCTGGGCGGTGAATCCCAGCATCGGCGTCTTCTCATCGCCCTGGTCATCCGATGCGGCGTTCCGGGCAGGAACATAGGCGATTGCAGGCAGTCCCTGGCCTGGCTTGCCGCCGCCCACCGACAGCGCACCAACGATCTGTCCATCACCGGCTTCAAGGCGAACCTCGTTGCGGCTGTTCTGCGCGAAAGCCACGGGCATTCCGGACCACGGAGTGAGCTGGGTGACAATGGGTACACCGCGGCCGGTTCCATCCTCACTACTGCCTTTGCCGCCGTTGGCGGTGTTCAAGGCATGGGTTTGCTGTCCGGTGACCGACTGAGCCGCAAAGGTTTCGACCTCGAAATCGCATTTGTGCCCGCGTGCGGTCAGGCAGGCCGCTTTGTCGATCGGCCCTTGACGGTTTCCGCCGCCGAAGCAGACGGTGACGGATACCCGTTGGTAGGCTCCGGCCAGAGATCCGGGAAAGCTGCCTGCGCCATCAGGGCTGCCTGCAAAAGGTCCGGCAGCGATTTGCCACGTTTGCTCGCCCGGCGAAGAATCCCCGTGCAGGCAATCGGGCTCAAAAAGTACCGCTGCGGGATCGAATCCGTCACGACCACTTGCCACAAGAAACACGCGCTTGCGGCGTTGGGCGACACCGAAATGTTGGGCTTATGGATAGCGCAGCGTTATGAAAAGTCGGCGCAACGCAACCAGGGATCGCAGGCACTTGCGCCGAAATTACTTCACATAATTAACCTGCTGGCCGGTGATCCTTTCCCAGTGATTGCAGCCAACTGAGCAGTTCGCCGTCCTGGCCCCATGCCGGATATGGGGCTCTTGACGTACTTGGATAGGCCATTTCCAAAGCAGCCTTCTTGCTGTCCAGATCTGCCCGCGCATAGATCTCTGTCGTCTTAATATCGGAGTGGCCGAGCAGGTCGCGGATGTAGATCAGATTCACGCCAGCCTGCAGCAAGTGCATGGCTTTGCTGTGTCTCAATGTATGCGGGCTGATTTTTGTCCCCAGTAGACCAGGATTTCCCTGCGCGACTTCCCTGGCATACTTCTGCAGAATGTAGGAGATGCCTGCCCTTGTTAGCCGCTTCCTGACGTTGTTGCAGAACAATGGCTTATCTTTCTGCTCCGGGTACTGCCAGTGATGCTCCTGCAGATATGAAACTAAAAGAGCCGTCGTCGGCGCCAGCAGAGGGACCAAACGGACTTTGGCTCCCTTACCCAACAGCCGTGCTGTTGCCGGTGTTGTCAGCTTCAAGTCGCTCACGTTCATGTTTGCAAGCTCCTGAACTCTGGCCCCCGTGTCATACAGTACGCTGAGCAGAACCAGATCTCTTCGTCCCATAGGTTTCCGTGCATTGGGCTGCTGGAGCAGCACCTCCACAGCCTCAATGGACAGGTAGTCCACCGTTGAAGACTGCCGCTTCTTGAATTGGATATTGAGGATTTGTTGGCATAGGAGGATATGCTCTGGATAGATCGACATCACGAAGCGAAAGAAGCTCGTTATCGCGCTGAGGCGTTGATTCCTGGTATTGACGGAATTGCCCCTGTCCTGCTCAAGCCATCGGAGAAACGCTTGTATTTGCTTCTGATGCAGATCCGCAATGCAAATCCGCTCGATCTTCACGCCGGCCTGATGCTCCATGAATCGCAAGAGGATAGAGAACGTATCTCTGTAGGACGCCACGGTGTTCGAGCTCATCCCGCGTTGCGCGACCAGGTGCTCTCCCAGGAATTTGGACAATGCATATGCGAAGTCAGTTGGCTGCCGATGCTTAGTCATCCAAGGCCCCCTCGGTCAAATGATTGATCTCGGGGAAGATGTGTCCGAGTCTCGCCTCAAGCGTCGAGGTTATGTCCGGATACACCTCGGCTGTCAGCCTCAGGTAGTAGTAGGTCGAAGTGAGATTGGCGTGTCCCAGGTAGGCCGAGAGTACAGGCAACAGGGCGTTCAGGTCTGCTTTCTCCTTAGCCCATCGGTTGAGCCGATGGCAGACGAACGTGTGCCGTAAATCGTGGAGCCGTGGACCACGGTCTTTTCCGTAGTACGGTATCCCCACCTGCCACAGAATTTGTCTAAAGCGTCTTCCAAAGTCGCCCGGGCTGCAAGGTTCGAGCTTCCTATTGAAGAAGAATGGCGCGAAGTCATTCACGCCTGTCAACGCTTGCGCGGCATATGCCCGACATGTTTCGGCCAGTGTGCTTGACATGGGAACAAGCCGCTCATGGTCGTTCTTCCCATGCCTGACATGCAGAACGCCGTGATCCAAATCGACATCACGAACTTGTAGCGCAAAGACTTCCGAAATCCTCAATCCACATCCATACAGGATCTTGATGACCGTAGGGATGGAGCGATGAATCAGTTGTGACGCAGGGCTTGGCTTCAAGGCGCTCGTGTAGTCGAATATTCGACCGATCTCTTCGCCAGTGAAGATGTACGGGACGTGCGAACTCCGTCGAGGAATCCTGGCTGGAAGAAGGAAGGACGAATGCCCTTGCCGTTCAAGAAACCTGGCGAAACGGTGCATCTCACCCACACGAGAATGCCGCGTGGATTCGGCTTCGTTCGGACGTTTCTTGCTCCAGGCCGAAGCCAGTTCTTCAGTGATGGTGAAACCCTGAATGCTGTAGCCCTTGCTGAAGTTATCAAACATGCGCAGGAGCATCGCCTGCTGCTTATACGCCCGTCCCAGGGAGCGCATCTGGGTCACGAACGCATCGCACATCGGTGCGAAAGGGCCGGTAAAGTAAGTTTTTGATGTAGACATCAGGCCACCTCCAGCGCGCACAGGCGCAGTTGCGGCAGGTTGACCTGAACGTACCCGTTGGTGCTGCCAATATCGAGATGGCCCAGGGTATGAGAGATGGTTTGAATTGGAACCTGCTTCTCCAGCAATGTCGTCGCCAGGCTATGTCGTAGTGAATGAACGCCTCGGGGCTTTTTCGCTGGAACATGGATATCCGCCCTGCGAAGGCATTGGAGCATTTGCTGATGTAAAGCAGACGTCAGACCATCGAACGGGGCGATATGCTTTATGAAAACGAATTGGCATTCCGAATGCGGCCGCCCGTTCCGCAGGTAGTCAATAATTGCCCACCCAACTTCATCCATGATCGGAAGGTCAAGTGGCTTTTTTGTCTTTTGCTGAACGATCGAGATGACATTTCTTGACCAGTCAAAGTTATGGAACATCAGTCCACGAACATCACTGATCCGCAGCCCCATTCTTGCCAGCAGAAGAAAGATCGCATAGTTCCGCTTGCCCAGAGCATTGCTCCTGTCAATCGCAGACAGGATTTTCTCGGTCTCATCAGTTGAAAACACTGTTGGCAGTCGCTGACGTTTTTGGCGTCGGACGATGGGTATCGCGTTGTCGAAGTTCAAGACAAGAAATTCGTTGGAGCAAGCGTACTGAAAGAGCTGCTTCAGAATCCGCAGCGTCGAGCCAACGGTATTTGATGAGAATCCGGCCAAAGACTCAATGTACGAATTGATGTGTTGAATCCGGATGAGTCGGAAGTCTTCAATGCCGAGATGGACCAGGAAATGCTCAAGTCGAAACAGCCGACTTCGCCACGTGCGGAGCGACCCAGCGGCAACCCCTTGGGCGGACAGGTGCTGTAGGAAGCCTTCGAACACTTGACGATAGGATTTGGTGAAGCCCTTCAACGTGGCGTGTGATTGCTTGAAAACTGTCCCATACCGTTGGAGGTCGCTGAGAAGATGGATTGCCCGATGGATGTTGTGGGAAGCGTCGGGATCATCAAGGCGGTATCCATAGTGGCTCTGGATGAACTCGCGCGCCATTTCCATCGAGAACGCACCAGAAGCGTTCTCGTTGGCATAGGGAATCAGATTTCTCCAGATCGAATTAAGGCGGGTGATAGTGGCGCCGCTGTAGCCCATCGCTTCCAGCTTCCCAGTCAGTTCTTCTACCAACTGAGTCGTATCCTGTACGACGTTTCCGTTCTTCATGCTCATACCTCCGATTTGTGTGGCGACATGCCACGCAAACCATCATCGGAGATTATGTTGAGCAATAGCTCGGGAGGTGTCTGAGTTTTGGGGCCTGAGTGCAGTTTCTGCGCATAACGCAGTGCTATCCATAAGCTCAATT